>Ga0074195_1000072_pt1 | contig 252754 bp, 251 predicted proteins | sample EPASupsiteHSE623_FD_64525 | JGI IMG/M metagenome (GOLD analysis project Ga0074195, IMG submission 64525) | Bioremediated contaminated groundwater from EPA Superfund site, New Mexico - Sample HSE6-23 | ecosystem: Environmental > Aquatic > Deep subsurface > Groundwater > Contaminated ...
GGATTCTATGAAGGTGGGTTGAACTGGTCGCCATGCCCGCATAACGGCGGGTCTTGTTATGGTCTTGCGACCCAGTTCTTATTATGCCGCTGAGCGTAACGCTTACTTGGTAAAAATGTCAAAGAAAAGGGCGAAAAAAACAAACGCTACTGTGGAAAATGCAAAGCCGGGGCTGCAGGCAAAGAAAACGCAAACCTCGCTGCGGATGCCTTTCGGGGCAGCTGCGTTTGCCCTTGCGGCATCGATTGCAATAGTTTATTTTTTCTTTTCAGGCGGGGCGGCTTACCCGCCGCTTTCTGCAATAAACGCAGCTGCGCTTGGCGCCCAGACGCTGCCTTTCGGGGTGGTGACTTACCTTTTTGACCACGCGGGCCTTGCGCACCTGCTTGAAAACCTCGTTGGCCTGGTCGTGTTCTTTCTTGTTGTCGAAGCGGTGCTATCTTACAAGGATGCCCTTGCAATATTCTTCCTGTCCGGGGCTATTGGCGGCCTTGCGTTCCTGCTTGTGACGCCACAGCAAAAGATAATCGGCGCAAGCGCAGGCATCGTCGGCCTTGCGGTTGCAGGAATCCTTGCTGACCCAAAGCGGGGGGTGCTTGCACTTGCCTTTGCTGCGCTTTTGGTAAACTGGGCCGCCCCGGCTGTTGCGGATTGGGCTGCCTCCGAGAGCTACAAAAACATTGGGCAACAAAAAGAGTTGGCGCAAGCCAAAGCGCAGGAACTGCTTGGGCAGCAAAAAACAGCAGAGGCACAGGAACAGCTGAGGATTGCACAGGAAAAACAGCTGCTGCTTGACCAGCAGGAAAAAGCAAAGGCAAGCGAGACTGCGTCAGGCTCTGCAGATGTTGCGCACGTTGCAGGCGCAATGGCCGGAGCGCTGTACGTCATCGCATTCCGGCGGGACGCAATCAAGTCCCGGATGAAAAAAGCAACGCGCGCCATCGCAAATAGAATGCAACGGGGTTAGAACCACACATGAAAACCGAAGTCACGATACTGCGCCTGGGCCACCGGCCTTCGCGCGACAAGAGGATAACCACCCACTGCGGGCTTGCGGCGCGCGCTTTTGGAGCGTCCGAAATGATAATCAGCGGGGACGAAGACGACGAGCTCGTGACGCGGCTTTCATCGCTTTCCAAAAAATGGGGTGGAAAATTCAAGGCGCGCTACGAAAAGGACTGGAAGAAGGCTCTTCGCGCGTTTCCCGGAAAAAAAATCCACCTTACAATGTACGGCGAGGACTTCCGAAAAACTGCAAGCGACCTGCGCAACTTGGGCGAAAAGAAAGTGATGCTAATAGTTGGCGCAGGAAAGGTGCCGCCTGAAATATACGGGATGTGCGACGTCAACTCGGCAGTTGGCAACCAGCCGCACTCCGAAGTCGCAGCGCTCGGGCTGTTTTTGTACGAGCTTTCCGGAAGAAACCCCTCGGAGTTTTCGGACGCAAAAATCCAGATCACGCCATCGGCAAAAAGAAAGACCGTTGTTGACACAAGCAGGCCGGCCAAGATGGCAAAAAAAGGAAAGCCAAGTGCAACAAAAAAACGGACGCAAAACGCTGCAAAAACAAGGGTAAAAAATGCGAAAGCCCTGACGAAAAGAGCGACCGCAGCAGCGAAAAAACCAAGGCTTGCAAAGAAAAAATAGCAGCAGGCAGCACGCAAACCCCGCAGCTTTCCGGCTGCAAAACCTTGAAGGAAAAAACGGGAAAAACCGCTGTTTGCGAACAAAAATCCGTTTTTTCCTCTAAAAAAGGCCGTTTTTGAAATAAGGTATTTAAACTAAAATACAGCAAAAGTATTCATGCCCGCCAAGAAGACCCCAAAACTCGCTGTCAAAAAGGCGAGCAGGCCCGCTGTGGCGAAAACTACTTCTGCAAAAAAAACAGACAAGCCGACCATTGAAACCCCCCAAGCGCCAGCCCTGCCCAAGGAATTCCAGCCGGTTGGCGAGCACCTTGAGGCGTTCATCAAGGAAATCGCAGGCAAGGAAGGCATGCGCATCATCGAGACCATTGGTGACGAAGGATGCACCGACGAGGCCATCGAACAAAAGACTGAAATCAAGATTGCCGAAGTCCGCTGCATACTCAACCACCTTCACTCATACGGCGTGGTGGAGTACCGGCGCGAAAAGAACATGCAGAACGGCTGGTTCACCTACACGTGGAACCTCAACCGCGAACGCGCACTTTCCAATTACCTTTCCATGAAGAAGCGCGAGTACGACGACCTGCGCGCCCGCGTTGCTTACGCGGAGAACGCGTGCGTGTACAAGTGCCGCAAGGGGTGCGTGCGCTGCGAGTTCGACGACGCGATGGAAAACCAGTTCCGCTGCCCCAAGTGCAAGGGGATGCTGCGCTACGAAAACAGCGAAGTCGACACCAAAAAGATTGTCGAGCGCATCAAGACAATGGAAAAATTCATCGGCGCGTTCTCATCACCCGCAACGGAGTTGCAGGCAGACGCCGGCGAAACCCTGATTGCGGAAATCAAGAAGTAAACGCAAGCCCGCCTGCAAGCCGCAACCTCCTTCCGTATTATATTCATTGGCAGGCAAGAGAATCTAACAACCAAAGCATAGCTCCTAATTGGTCAATGCTGCAAAAGGCGCAGCCGCGTGCTTCTTTATTGAAGCGGGGTAGGGTAGCCAGGAGTGCCCGCTGGGCTCATAACCCGGAGATCGGAGGTTCAAATCCTCTCCCCGCTACTGTTTTTTTTTCTGCAAGCCCACCCGCCCGAACAAAGTTAGGCACTACAAAAACTGGCGCGGCGCATTGCGCTGTTTTTTTAAACCCCAGCGCAGCTAAACGTCTTATAACCCCAAATAGAGGCGACACATTTCATGGGCCGAGAAGCACTGCCAAAGGAAAGGAGACTTGCGGATAAGTACCCGCTTCCGCAGGAGACACCCAAACTGGGAAGGCGGGGGACGGCAACTACAAGTTATGGGGAAATCACCCCGCGCGGCACGCGGCCAAACGCAGAACTCCTTGAAAAATTGCGCGACCCGAAACTGGCTGGCCTTTTTGCAAAAAAACTGAAAGAGCACCTTGACAACCCAAACGACCACGCGGCTGCCCGCAAGTTCTTAGAAGGCGGAGCCAAGGCGTTGAAAAAAACAAGGGACTAACGCGTGTTTTTAGAAAAAGGACCGAAAAATAAGAATTAAGAAAAAGAAAGTTGGGGAGAAGTTATCTCCTGTACTTGTATGAGTAGTGCTGGAAGGGCTTTTCCGGCTCTTTTGGCGCCTCTTCCTCTTCAACCGCTTCTTCTGCAGGCTGGATTGCCGAGACGATCACGATCTTCTCAACAGCCTTCACGCTCTTGTAAAGGATTGTCTTTTCCTTGAAGATGCGCCTTGCGTCGTCCTTGCTTGCGACTTTGATTGGCTCCAAAGTCAGGCGGGTCACTTCGCCCTTCTGCAGGTCGATTATTACGTCGTAGACTTTGCCTACGAACTTTGCAGTGTCCGTGAAAACGTCCATTCCCATGAGAGCAGAAACTCTTACCGCCATTTTAGTTCACCTGTGAGGCGCTGACGCGCTTGAATTGTTAGTTACAAGAGAAAAATGCAAGGCCGCTTTATAAATGGTTACGCCGCCCTCAGTTCCACTGTTTTGCGGACCTCGTTGAGCACGTAGGAGTAGTCGCGGTAGTGGGACATTGCAAAAATCTTGATCTCGTAAGACCCGGGGTCGGTGCGGGCGGTGCCCCAGACCTGCACGCGTATAGTTTTGGTCTCGCCTGGGCCAAGCGTGCCTGCGCGGATTTCGCGCTGGTGCGAAAGCGCGGACTGCTCAAACCCGAGGGCTTTGGGCACGGTAATGGTTATGGACGTGAGCAGCTCCTTGTCAAACTTGTTGGTGACGATGATGTCCAGCTGCGCGTAGTCCGCCTTGTGCGCTGCTATGCGGAAGGGGTGGATGTTCGTGTCGATTGAGAACACTCCGGCCGAAAAGGACGGAACTTTCTTCTTGCCAAAAAGCAGGTCAGTAATGCCCATTGTCTAAATACACCTTCGGTGGTTTTTTGCCTCTGGGAATCCTAAAGGTTCCAGAAAGTTTTATTGGTTGCGCGCTTTTTAAGCGCATCTGGGTTGGTGGTTGGCAAAACGCAGGCAATGCTTGTTGCCTCAATATGGGTACATAAACCGGTACGCCACGAAGACAAAGAGCGCAAGCACCAACACCCCACCCAACGCATAGAGCACTTTAGTCAGGAATTCGCGCCTGCGGGCTTCCTCGATTTCAAGGTCCCGCTTTAAGGGCACGTCTATGCGAAACGTTGTGAGGTTGTCTTCAGCCAAAAAAACACCAAGTATTACCAAAGGTAAAGCACGAACCGAAGGAAAATCAATGATATGGCGGCAAGCACAAGCAGCGCCAGGGCGCAGTACGCGTACTTCCTTATGACCCCGCCCTCGACGGCGCCAAGCTCGTCGGCGTCCGCCTGCTCCTGTGCAACAGGCGCACCCGTTGATTGGCCGGCCATATTAAAGAAAGACCTTTTTGCGTATTAAACGTAATGTTACTTTATGCGCACCCAGTTCTCCCACCAGTACGAGTACTCGCGCAGCATCGACGAGAATGAAATCGAAAGCCTGTAGGGCTGGCGCTTGGTCTCGCGGTCAATGAGGCCGGAGCGGTGGAGTGCGGTGAGGAGTAGGTACAGCGTGCTCTTCTTTGCGGAAAGGTGCTGTGCAAGCTCGGAAAAGTCCATCGGCTTGTCCTTGAGCGCCTCAAGAACCCGGATGGTCAGCTCCTTTTTGGTTGGCGAGAAGTGGAACGAGTCGTTGACAAAATCGTAGATGGTGTATTGCGCTGCCTTGGTCTTTTTTTGCTCGTCGATGTTCACCCGAAAGTAGGCGTAGCAGGTGGCTTTTTGCCTTGCATAGTGTTCTGCAGTCTTTCCGGTGCGCTTTTTTTTGGACGCTTTGTGGATCTGGCTGGTCAGGTCTTCGTCGGGCTTTGCCGGGCTTTGCGGGTTCTTGGGGGCTTCTGGATCCAAAAAAATCAACAACACAAGCAAGACGTTCTTAAATTTAAGAATTTGTGAGGGTGTTTTCCGCTGATTTTACCCCCACCCCCCTCACTTCCACTAATCGGTTGTCTTTGTTCAACAAAGGCAATTTAAGCCCGGTGGGCGTTCTAGTAAATTTGTTGGTGTTTACGCGGATGGTTCTTTCAAAGACAAGGATACTTGAAATGATGAAAAAAGGCGAGCTTGCGGTTACGCCTTTTGAAAAACAAAACCTCGGGGCCGCTTCGATCGACCTGCGACTTGGAAACGAGTTCCTTGTTCCGAAAGGAAAATGCAAGATTGCAGTGAAAGAAGACACCTACTTTTCAGCAGGATTCCAGAAGTGCGTAAAGAAAGTCAATGTAGGAAAGGAAGGCATAACGCTCAAGCCATACCAAATGGTGTTAGGCACTACACAGGAAAAAATCACCCTTTCAAAGAACCTGTGCGCAACGCTGCAGGGCCGGAGCAGGTTCGCCCGGCTTGGCGTGATGGTGCACATCAGCTCGGACTTCGTGCACCCGGGCGTTGACAACGTGCAGGTGCTAGAGATACTCAACGTCTCCCCATTTACACTTACGTTGTTCCCGGGGATGAAGATATGCCAGATACTGTTTGAACGTATGGAAAGAGGAGTGGAGTACGAAGGAAGCTTCAAGAAACAACGGGGCGTCTAGTTCCGTGCTGTGTGGGTGTGTTGACGTATGGCTACAAAGATAGAATTCATAGGCGCAATGCAGGTCCTGGACTCAAGGGGCAACCCGACCGTGCTTGCAACAGTACGCACAAAGTTAGGCACTACAAAGGCCATAACCCCAAGCGGAGCCTCCACTGGCAAGTTTGAAGCCCTTGAGATGAGGGATGGAGGAAAGGAGTTTGGTGGAAAGGGAGTAAGCAAGGCAGTGGCAAACGTAAACGGGCCAATAGCAAAGAAACTCGTTGGTATGGATGTTGAAGAGCAGGAAACGCTTGACAATGAAATGATTAAGCTTGATGGAACAGAAGGAAAGAGCGTGCTTGGTGCAAACGCAACAACAGCAGTGTCAATGGCACTGGCAAGGGCAGGTGCTCTTGTTCAAGGAAAGGAATTGTATGATTACATTACTGGCATATACAAACCAAAGATAGCAGGCCTTCTTCCTGTTCCAATGCTTAACGTAATCAACGGAGGAAAGCACGCATCGGGCGGGCTTGCCTGCCAGGAAGTGATGATACAACCTTCCTTTGCAAAGAACTATACTGTTGCATTGAGAGAGAGTGCAGAATCGTATCATGAATTGAAGAAATCAATATCAAGCAAGTTTGGTGGAACCTTTACCAACCTAGGTGATGAAGGAGGGTTTGTCCCTCCAGTAAAGACGATGGGTGACGCCTTTGCTTTGTGTCTAGGTTCAGTAGCTAACCTAGGTTATGAAAGTGATTTCACAATAGCAATAGACCCTGCGTCTTCCAACTTCTATGAAAATGGAAAGTATGCAGTAGACAACAAATCACTCAATCCAACAGAGTTAGCAAAGTACTACACCCAATTGGAAGGAGAGTACCCTCTTCGTTCAGTTGAGGATGGATTTCAGGAAGAAGGGTATGATGAATTTGCATCATTCACAAAAACAAACAAGTACCAAGTGGTAGGTGATGATTTGCTTGTCACTAATCCTGTAAGAATAAAGAAAGCAATCAAGATGAATGCTTGCAACGCACTCCTTCTCAAAATCAACCAGATAGGGACAGTGACTGAAGGAATGCAGGCAGCGCGCCTTGCGCAGCAAGCTGGTTGGAATGTAGTGGTATCACATAGGTCAGGAGAAGGGGAGGATTCGTTCATTGCTGACTTTGCAGTTGGCATTGGAGCGGGCCAGATAAAGACCGGCGCGCCTGCTAGGGCTGAGCGCACTTGCAAGTACAACCGGTTGCTTGAGATAGAAGCAATGCTTGGAAGCAAAGCAAAGTACCAAAGTCCATTCAAGAAGTAATAGAAAAAGAAGGTTAGAAAGAAAAGAAGAAAGGAAAAAGAAAAAATCCTAGCCAGAAAAGCGGGCAACACCTTCTTTTCATCCTTTTTTCTTCACACAGCAAAGCAAACAGCGAAAGGCAGCCCACAAAACCCACTCAAAAACAGGAAAAAGAAAAACAACGGGCTTTTAGCTTTTCGCGCCAAGTATATTAGTGGAAGTGAGGGGGGTCCCTGTGAAATACGCTTGTAAGAACTGTAACCTTCGTTTTGACGCCGATGACGCCGTAATCTGCCCACGCTGCTCAAGCAAGAACCTTGAGATGGCGTTTGAGAAGAAAAAGGAGTTTTCAGGCCAGGCAGCTGAAAAGCCAGCAACAGCAGGCGGGGAGCCCAAGGTAGCGTATTCCACCAACAGGCACGTCTATTCCGAGACCAAGGCCGGCTGGGCGTCCTTCCACAGCTCCGAAATGCGCGCCTGCCCCGACTGCGGCACTGCAGAGTTTGACTTCAACTGGAAACGCAAGGAAAAGACCTGCAAAAAGTGCGGTTCTGTGTTCCCGCTTGGAAGAAGGACGGCGTAAGCTGCTTTTTTTGTTTTCAAAGAACGAGATTGTTTTTTGTAGTGCCTAACTTTATAGGATGTGTTTGGCAAAGCACACGGCGCTGCACAGGAGTGTCAGCGCACCCAACCACCCGAAGACGTCAGTCATGTTCGGGTACGTCTTTGCGCTTGCGAACGCCATAGCGGCGATTCCCACACCTAACGTTGCCAGGTATTGTGCGAGCGGTAGCCATTCGATTCTTCTGGTTTTAACCATAGTAACGCCATCGTAGTGCCTAACTTTCGCAGATTTTCCTTCCGCGTTCCTTCCTGATGAGCTCAAGCAGGGGCTTGTGCACCCTGCCGTTTGTCGCAAGCAGCGCGTTGGAGTTGGCGTTCCAGGGCAACCCGTCAAAGTCAGAGACCTTGCCGCCTGCTTCGGTGACTATTATTGCGCCCGCAGCCACGTCCCAGAGCCGGAAAGCGGGCTTTGCAACCGCATCGGCGGCTCCTTCCGCCATGAATGCAAGCTCGAACTCGCTTGACGCAAAGTAGCGCGGGTGGCGGATCTTCTTTGAAAGCTGCAGGAAAGCACTCTCATACCCGGCAATCTTGAAGCGGCGGTACGGGTGGATGAACACCGAAGCGTAATCTAGGGAAGTGACGCGCGAGACGCGCATTGGCTTTCCATTGCGGAACGCACCACCGCCCTTTTGCGCGCAGTACTCAATGTCCAGCCCGGGCACGTTGACAACCCCGATTACCGGCAGGTCGTCCTTTACAAGCGCAATCGAGACCGAATAGAATGGCGCGTGGCGCACGAAGTGCTCGGTGCCGTCAATGGGGTCGATTACCCACCGCGTGCCCTTTGCAAGCTTGGAGTTTTTCTCCTCAGACTGGAACGGCAAGCCGAAGCGCTCAAGCTCGTCGAATATGATTTCCTGCGACTCAATGTCAGACTCAGTGACGAGTTCGCGCCCCTTTTTGTACCGCGTCTTTCCCACATTCTGCTTGCGGCAGAGGTATTCCGCAGCCTTTTTTGCTGCGCCGCAGGCGGCTTTCAGGTACTCATCCATTTGCAGTCTCGTCTCCCATAAGCTACTTTTCGAATCGTATTAATACTTCGCCCGCCACCAATATTTTCAATGGCATTCATCCGCACCAAGCGCGTCAAGGGCATCCTTTACCGCTACCGCGTGGAATCCACGCGCAAGGAAGGCAAAGTGTGTCAGCGCGTAATCGAGTACCTCGGTCGCGCAACGCCAAAGCCGGGCAAGCGCAAGCCGAAAGCAAAGAACGCGGTCAAAGCCGCAAGGGCAAGCGTAAGGAAAGCTGCAAGTAAAAACGTGCGGCAGGCGGCAAGAAAGGTTGCGCGGAAAGCGGCAAAGACTATCGTGCAGAAAGCCGCAGGCCGTGCAAAAACGAAAGCCAAAAAAGGCGGCCGCAGCAAGAAACGCGAGTAGATTTTTTTCAACAACAAAGAAGTGAGACTAAACTATGGCAAAAAACCCAGTTGAAAACAAAAACTTCGGCGCATACGTAGCAGTGGTGTTAGTGCTGTTTGTCGCGGTGTTCGTGGCAACCAGCAACAACACACCGCCCAACCAGAACGCGATTGCAACCCCCACAGTCCTTCCATCCGTCCAGCCCAGCGTTACTCCTGCCTGCAAGAGTGGAGAACAAAAGGAGTTTTCGTGCGTCGGCTCAATAAGCGGCACCCAGACGTATTACGAGTGCGTAAACAGCACGTGGGTTTCACAGAGCAGGTACAATTACAGTGAGTGTGTCAAGACGTTCGGCCCGAACGAAACAGTGTCAGAAGGGACGCAACCGGATGCAAACGCAACAATCACCCCGGCTCCCGAAGCGGCGGGCCCCGGCTTTACTAACCTGACTGTCAACCAAATACGCGCAACAACTGCGGAACTGTATTGGTTTACAAACGCCAACGCAACCGGCACCGTGACATATGGTGACGAGCCGGGAGTGCGCAGGTGGCGCCTTGACGCGCAAGTTTCAGATTTTTCGCAGTACAAGCCCTATTGTTGTCACCCGGCAAGACGTACTATTTCGAAGTGGAGATGTGCGCAAACAGCACGTGCGTGACTACGCCCACGTTGAACTTTTCAACACCCACAAATGACACGTATTTTGTCGGCGACACGACCGTTCCCTACGCAGGCGGCCAGGTCAACTTCACCGCGGCGCAGCTGAACGCCAAATAGTTTCTTTTTGTTTTTCAGCCGCCAGTAGGGTCGGGCATCAAAAGCAGCACTGCGCCCGCTGCAACGCCAGCATCCGAAAGCGTAAGCTGCGGGTCGAGTATCTTGTTTTCCTTGGTGGCAAGCACGAATCGGTCCTTTAGGTGAAGGCTTTCCGCAAGCACTTCCAGTACGGATGCGACTGAGAACGTCTCCTCAACCGCAAGCAAGGTTTCCTTTCCGCTTGTGGTGTGGACAACAGTGATGTTGTATTCTGCCATAAGTATTACTCACCGCCCCAAAGTTAAAAAGCGCAACTGGGTGCATTCGTCCCATATTTATTTTTGCGCCCGCTTCTTTTGTCAAACACAATCAACCGGTCGTATTAGCATGGAACCAGAAACGCAGCAACAGGCCCCAACACCGCAAAACCCCGCGCCCCAACTTGCGGCGGAATCAAAGCGGCCCAAAGTCCTTTCAATTTCCCAACCCGAGCAGCCCAAGCTTTCAAAGCCCCGCATACTCACACAAATCCAATCCACACCCCAACCAGCAATCACAACTTCGCCCCAACCGCAACTTACAAGCTCAGCCGGGCCGGCGAGCCAGACCGGCGGCGCAGACCCAAAGTCTGACGCAGACTGGGCGGAACAGACACTAACCCAGGCGGAAAGAGATGCGGAAGAGCAGAGGATGGCAAGCGACATCACCCAGTCCTTTGCAGCACCCGACAAACCCACCACCAGTCAACTTGACGAAAAACCACAGGACGGGCAGAACACCCCCAAAACCGAGCCAAAGAGTGTGCACGGCTTCCTTTACGCAATCAAAGGGTTTGCAGACAGCGTTTCGCGCAAATTAGCCGGCAAATAGGCCTTTGTTTTTGTTCAAGCCAGTGCTCCCTTAGTCATTTGTCGAACTGTTCCACTATTTGCGCAGGCTTAATAACAGACTTTTCGTAACCGACTTGAAAGAAACACCTGCCCCGCGGCAAGTGCCCTTTCAAGGGGATTTGGAAAATGCCCGTATTGGATTTGGACGATTTCCTCAAAAAGAACGCATCGCAAAAGCAAGGCGAGCCGCAAGCTTTCTTGGGGCCAAGCGCAGCTTCCACTGCAAAGCCCGCAGACCAAAGCCCGTTTGCGGCGTTTACTGGAAGCGGGCAACAGGCCGCAACCAACGCGGTTGCAGGCGACCTGCTTGACTTCCGGCAAAAGACCGAAGGCGCCCTTTCAACAATAGGCCAGGACTTCCTCAAGCTTTCAGGCAGAGTCACAACGCTTGAGCGCAACGCTGGCGCCGCGCAGGCAAAGACCGAACAGCTAATAGCGATTATCGACCGCGTCCAGCCGGACAAGCTGGGTTCGGAAATATCTGACATACGCTCCCAGCTTTCAAGCCTCAAGGCAACCAGCACCCAAGCAGCCTTGCCTGCAACCGCGATTTCGGATGCAAGTGGTGGCGCGCGCGTTTCCGGCGCGGACGTGTCCGGTTCGGTCCGCAGGCTTGAGACTGAGTACATAGAGATGTCTTCAAAGCTGCGGCCAATGGAAGTCGCGCTCGAACAACTCAAAGCGTGGGCAGACCGCGACCGGGACTACTTCATCAAGACCGACGACGCGCACAACAAGCTTGCCGAGCTTGAAAGAAAGATTGCGCTCAAGTCGGATTACCCTTCTGAGCAGATAATGTCACGCGCGCAGTTTGAGAAGTACTCAAAGATGGCGGACATGGACCGCCAGCAGCTGCGGCTTTCAGTTGATTCGCTACGCGACACGGTTTCGCAAGTTTCAGCGTCAGTCGACAGGCTCAACAGCATGGCCGCAGGTGGGCACTCCATTTATCCTGGCGCGCAGCCAGCGGGGCTTGAGGCTCGGGTGCTTGAGCACGAAAAGGCAATCAATGAGATTCGCGCAGGTGCAGGTAACGCGGGGCTGGAGAAGTACTCGCAGGAACTTGAGAAGACGCGCGCCGAAGTGTCCGCAAACTACGAGCAGGTAAAGGCCGTTGAGCGCCTTCTAACCGCACAGTCAAACAAGATGCAGGCAGTGTTTTCGGAAATCCAAAAGAACCTCACCGAATACAAGCTCACTTCTGACACCATCAACTCGACACACGAGGCAGTGCTTCATGACATAAGCTCCCTCAAAGCGGAGCACGAGCACGGCATTGAGGATTACCGCAAGATTGCAGCTGACCTTTCACAGAAAGTGGAGCAGAACGCCCGCGCGGTTGCGGAAATGCACCTGATGATCAACGGCCTCCAGTACGAGGCGAAGTCCGGCAGCAGCCCCCGGCTTCCAAGCAGCGAAGTGCCGGATTCAAGCAGCGCCCGCGCAGAACAAAAGCGGCTTCTTGAAGAGACGAACGCGCTATCTGCGACTGTTGCGGACCTTGCAAAGAAGGCAGCAGAGTTCCAAGAACAGTCTGCAAAGATATCCAGCATGGAAGAAGCGGTTCTCCGGGTGGAGCACAAAGTCAACGATTCAGACGCAAACAACGCTGCGATGTTTGCAAACATCACAACCGGGTTTTCCGAACTCAAAAAGAGGATGGAAAACGTGTCCGGCAGCCCAGCAGCGTTAGACTCCGCGCGCATGGCAGTAGTTGAAAAGGGGGTTGCCGACCTTGGCGAAAAAGTAGTTTCAATAGAAAACGACAACGCCACGCTGTTTGCCAACCTCTCTAAGAGCGTCTCAAAGCTCAAAGCGCAGGTCGATTCGCTCCAATCCTCAACACCCGCGTCCCACGAAGTTTACGCGTCACCCGACGGAAGGGTCACATTTGCGCCCGCGCAAGTGGCAGTAGCGCAGTCAGCGCCCGTCCAAGACGGCACGCTCCTTTCGCGCATCGACGCGCTTGAAAAGAGCATATCCTCGCTGGGCGCCCAAATTCCTGCAGCGCCCGCGTTTACTGCCAACACGCCAGTCCAATTCAACGTCACTCCCGAAAGCATCGGCGACAACCTGCGGCTGTTCGAGACGCGGCTTGCCTACATCGAGTCGTTTCGGGGCGAGCTTGACTCGTGGAAAGAACGCGCAGACGGGATATCCACAAAAGTCGACTCGCTATATTCTTCACACGCGCAGCTCGTGCAGGAAGTCGCCTCGGTGATTTCGGAAAAGCAGTCGGACGCGTTCGCAGACGGCCAGTTCTCGCAAAAGCAAGCAGAAGAGTCAAAGGAGCTTTTAAACGAGCTGAAAGTCCAGACCGAGATGCTGTCTTCCAAGCTTGCGGCAACGGAGACCAACGTGTCTGCAATAGTGGGCCAGCGGTTCTCACAGCTGCAGTCGCAGTCAGACCGCATCAATGCAGACCTTTCCGCGCTTCGCGCAACGCTTCCCGAAAAAATCGACATGATTGCCGCTGCGGAAGAACGCCAGTCCAAGGCGCTTGCAGCCGTAGACGGAAAGCTTTCGCAATCCATAGAGGACCGGTTCTCTAAGGCGCAGCAGGCAACCAGCCAGCAGTCGCTTGAGTTTGCGGTGTTCCGCGACGCGATGCCTGAAAAAGTCCGGCTTGCGGTGGCAGCCGCAGAAGCCCGCCAGGCGGATGCAACCGCTGCAGTTAATGCCAAAGTCGCGAAGCTTTCTGCGGAGTCCGACAAGCTGCGCGATTTCGTCGGCAAAACCGTGTCTGAAACGGAAAGGAACATGCAGGACTCGCGCACCGCGCTTTCAGAAATTCGCGCGCGCTCCGACGAATTAGCTGCAAAGATTACCGGCTTCTCATCATCGCAGGCGCAGTTCGTGCAGGACTTGTCCGGAACAATAGAGGACAAGTTTGCGGACGCGCAGCAGTCAATAGAAAACACCGCATCATCCCTGCGCGAGACCATTACCACGTTTGAGGCGGCCCAAGCGAACACCCTTGCGGGTTTTGAGGCGGCACAGCAGCAGACGCTCAAGCAGTTTGAAGACGCGCAGGCAGCAAAGCTAGCGGAGCAGGACGCAAAGACGTCTGCGTTTGAGAAGAAGCACGAGCAGGCGTTGGCTGGTTTTGAGAAAGCGCAGGCGGACGCAACCGCCTCCTTTGAGGCGCAGCAGGCGAAAATGGTAACTGACTTTGAGGCCAAAATCTCAACGTCCGTAGGTTCATTCGAGTCAAAAATTTCCTCTTCAGTGACTTCATTTGAGGCAACCCAGTCGCAGATGCTTGCAACCTTTGAGGCAAAGCAGGCTGAGGCGTTCTCCGCCCTTGACTCAAGGCAGGCAGAAGCCGTTGCCGCTCTTGACAAGCGCCAAGCCGACCTTGCGGCTGCGCTTGAGGTGCGCGAGTCCCAGACAACAAACGCAATCGACGCGCTTCGCGTTGGGGTCGAGGCGCAGAAAAGCGAATCCGGAAAGCTTGCGGCAACGCTTACTGAACGGATGGATACGTTGGATTCATTCTCCCGCTCGATTTCCGAACTCTTGTCAACCACCAAAGAGGACTTTTCAACGTCCGTTGGCAGCATCAAAAAAGAGCAGGACTCAGGTTTTGCAAGCATGCGCGCTTCCCAAGACGCTTTGGCAAAAACCATACAAGAAACAGACACGCGTCTTTCCACAACTGTAGCCGAAGGCCTTGCGCGTTCTGCCGCGTCACTTCAGGAGTTATCCACCCGAACCGCCACGTCGATAGACGCGTTATCCTCCAAGACAACTACTTCAATAGAGCAGCTCTCCGCACGCACGGCATCCTCATCCGAGCAGCTTACTGCCTCAATAACCGAGACAAGCAAGTCCGTTGCTGCATTGCGCTCATCAATAGACGCGCGCGAACTCCGTCAGGAGCAGGAGCTTGCGTCAGTCAAGGCAGCAAGCGCCGCGCTTGACCAGAAAATGGCTGGCGTGATTGCCGCGCTTGAGACTGTTGCCGCGCTTTCGCGCGAGCTTGACGCACAGCGCACCGAAGTGCGAAACACCGTAAAGGAACTGCGCGCGGCATTCAACGCTCAGGCAGTAGCACAGGTAGAGGATGCGCAAAAACAGCTCCTTGCAACACCGTCAGCGCAAACACCGCAAGATGCAAAGGCCAGGCAGGCGGCACTTGAATCCAACCTGTCCGACCTTGAGAAGGCGATTGCAGAAATAGATTCAAAGATGCCCGCAGCACTACCGCCAGTTGCTTTCGCGCAGCAGCGGTTTGCAAGGCCACAGCCAGCACAGCAACCGCGCGTTTTACCAACCGCGCCGCAATACGCACCACCCCAGCAGCGCGTGCAGCAACCAACTTCCCAGTACGCTTCTCAGCCGCAGGTTGCGCCGCAACCGCGGCCGCAGCCACGCCAGGAGTATTACGCCCCGCAGGCAGACCAGCAGGTCCACCGCGACCAGCCGCGCACAATATCGCCTTCCATCCGGCCGGTGCAGAGGCTCATTCAGCGGCCGTCTTCGCCCCAGTACTCGGAGAACTCAAGCATGGGCTCTGGCAACGCAGACTCGGCGCAGACCGAGGCGGACCGGCAGGCAATGGACCTTATGGCAGAACTGCGAGGGAAGCTGCTTGGTGGCGACGAGGCTCCAAAACCGGAAAAGAAGGAGTCCAAGCCGGTTGACGAAAAGGAAAAGCAGCCGCAGTAACCACACAACACTCTTTTTCTTCTTTGGTTTTCCATAACCTGTTTGCAATGTACGACGTCTACTTCAAAAAGTCCGCGCTTGATTCCGCGCTCGGTCACGCAAGAACTGGCGCGTCCGTGCAGCAGGAGACAATGGGCCTTCTTGTTGGCAGGTTCTGCCAGAGCCGCGGCCGCAACTATGTTCTAGTCGAGGGGTACGTGACTGCCCCGAATGTCGCCTCTTCCGTTTCCGTGCGCTTTTCCGAGTCATCCTTTGGCGAGCTGTCCTCGCAACTTTTCACCGCAGTCGGAAGCAAGCAAGTGGTCGTGGGCTGGCTGCACTCGCACCCTGGACTTGGGTGCTTTCTTTCGCACACCGACATTGCAACCCAGCAGCGTTACTTCGACCACCCGCAGGCAATAGCCGCAGTTGTGGACCCGCTTTCAACTGGCGGGGTGAAAAAGCGGGCCTACCGGCTCGACTCGCCGCAATCAGCTCGCTACCACGAGCTTTCATACGCCATAGTGCCCTGATGTTGTTTGGGCGCAGTGTCCGAAGCGGCAAACCAACAACCAGGGCCGCAATACGCTTATCTTGGTTGCCTTCGTCTTAGTTGCAGACACGTTGCGACGCGCACAGGGGATTAAGCGTCATGGAAACACCCACAAAAGAACAGAGCAAGAAAGCGACCGAGCCAGCGAAAGCGCGGGGCATAAAACCATCCCAAGGCAAAGCCGCAAAGATGCCTAAAAAACTCCTTCTTTTCGACGTAGACCTTCTTGGTTACGTCAAGTCCGGCAGCAACACCCAAGACAAGCTGCTCCTTCTTACCGGGGTTGACCCGCTGCAGTTTGCGCAGCGCGCGGATTTCCTCTGCGCCAAAGGCTTCCTGTGCCGCGACAGCGTAAATCCAAACCTGTTCCGGCTTGGGATAGCAGGTTACGACGAGCTTGCAAAAAGAAACGCCGCAGAGGAAAAAAAGACAAGAAAGCAGCCAGCACGGGAGCAAGTCACAACAGAACCCGCGTACGAAGCAACTGCGGGTTTTTCGCATTCAACTTTTCCAACATCTAAACTCACCGAGCACGACAGCCCGCTTGTCTACCTTCCAGGCCCGGAGCACAAGCCCGCAAAGCAGGCAGACATCGACTTGTTTGAGCTTTTGCGCAAGGGCTCGCCTAAAAACAGCAGCGAAAGCAGCAGCGTGGCAAACCGGAACGGCAACGGCGTAGCCGCAAAAATCCAGAGCGCAATCGAGGCCACGCCAGCAGGCCAGGCGATCCCTTTCGAGCAGCAAGTTGAGACCCTCGGCGGCCGCGACGCGGTAAAGGAAATGATTGAAAAGACTACCCAGGCCGGCGTGTGCGAGCTGTGCCAGGCGCCGTTCCACCTTTCAGTCAACGCGCCTGAAAACAACCCCAAGTACGGGTATTGCTTCTGCGGCGCATCCTACCACAGAGACTGCTACGAGCACCTCATAAACTCGCAGAACTCGTGCGTGCGCTGCGGCAAGAAGCTGCAGATTCGGATGGACAAAGCGTCCGAGGACGCAGTCAAGGCAGTAAAGAAGATGTTCTACTGATTTTGCTCCAAAACGCCAACACCGCTTTCTCTTCCAAATTAAACCTTTTGCCTCCATCATCTACCTATGCCCCAAACGCCAAGCGTAGATGCAGACCAGTTTGACCGCCAGAAGCGCATCGCAGGCTGGGACCAGGGCTCGATTTCAAAGCTCAACGTCTTGGTTGTTGGTGCGGGTGCGCTAGGCAACGAAGTAGTCAAGGGCCTTGCGCAGATAGGTGTGTGCAAAATCACGCTAGTTGACTTTGACAAAGTAGTCAAGGCCAACCTCAACCGCTGCGTTTTCTTCTGCCCGATGGATGCGGCAAACGGGCTTTACAAAGCGCGCGTGATAGCAACCCGCGCCCGCTCGATAAACAAAAAGCTTGTCATCACGCCAGTCCTGAAAAAAGTCGAGGAGTTGCCTGAGGGCTTTTACAGCCAGTTTGACTACGTGTTTTCCTGCCTTGACAACCTGGGCGCAAGGCTTCACTTGAACTCGCACTGCTACGGGAAGGTCCCGCTGATTGACGGCGGCACAACCGGTTTTTTTGGCAAGGTGCAGGTGGTAATCGCGCCGTCTGCGTGCCTTGAGTGTGCGATGAGCGAACAGGATTACCAGTTCCTTTGGCGCAAGTACTCCTGTGTCGGCGACCCGCTTGATTTCATAGACCCAAAGACCCCTGCGCTTTCAACAACAAACAGCATAGTGGCAGCGTTGCAAGTCAACGAGATGATCAAGCTGGTCCACTGTACCGCAACCTTGGATGGCGGCGCAGAAAGGCACCAGCCAAAAGTCGTTGGCAAGAACCCGCAGGCAGGTGACTCGCCGAAAGCAGTTGGCAGGCAGCAGCAAAATGAACGCGATTTGGAGCAGGTCAAGTGGCTTTTTGGCAACACTCTTGTAGGCAAGTACCTTTTCTATGACGGCGTCCGCAACTCGCAGACGCCGTTTGCAGTCGAGCGGCGGCAGGGCTGCCCGGTCCACGGCTAACCCCCGCGACCGTAGGGCTTGATTAAGCGTCGTAAAGAATATTTTTGGTGGTGGTTTTCCCTTGGCCGTTGCTGATTTCGAGGTCGCATCCATAGTCGAATGGGCGCAGTATTGTTCACACCGTGACTTTTGTGAAGTGTTCGAGCTCTCGGCAGGCTCTCGCTTTGACGTGCGGGCGCAGAAAGGGACTATGGTTGCCGGAAAGACGCAAGCAGGCGTCGCGGTTGCCGGGAAGTTCAAAGTCACAGTGCCCGGGCTTTCCGAAGGCGGCGCGGCGTTCGTCGAAATAGTGGAAAGCGACGGCGAGACCGCAACCGCAATCCCGCTGGTGTTCCTGCAGGAGTCGGCGCAAGCCCCCTCTTTTGTAACCTCCGCACTTTACCCCGGTGAGAAACTGGTTTTTGTGGCCTCGCACCAGGGGCGCACCAGCGCACTTACCACCCAGCGGGCGATGTCGTTTGAGCAGGGGAACACCTCCGGGTTTGTTGCAGTGGCTGACGCGTTGATTTCGCGCCACGACGGCGCGCTTGTAATCCACGGCAACGACGCAAAGGGGTTTGCAACCGCAGTCTCATTCAAGGGCCTCTACTCGCCGCTTTCAGTTGAACGTTTGCTGTGCGGGTTGAAAGCCGCGTCAATGGCCGCAAGCACGGACGCAGTTGAGCGGCCGGAGGAGTTTGCTGCGCACTATTTCGGCGCGTCAGTCGAAAGCACGGTCTACAACGCAGTCGTGCAGTCACCCGGGATTTCCCTTTCCGAAGTTTCGCACGAAACCGGGCTCAACCGCTACCTGTGCCGTTCGGTGCTTCGCGGGCTGTACCTTGAAGGCCGCGTCATCCCCGACAAGGCTGGCTTTTGGCCTGCAACTGCGGAGGAACGGCCTAGGCCGGTTGCTGCTGCCGATTCCAGTGGGTACTCGGAAGCGTTCGAAAGCGTTGCGTCGGAACAGGAAACCGCCAACACAACCCAAGAGGCAGCCGCGGCAATCCGCTCCTTTGAAGACCTCGCCCAACTGTGCTACCGCCTTCTTGCAAAGCAAAAGGACTTGGCGCGTCAAGTTGACGAACTGCACGCCGAAGTCAAGGTCCTTTCGGCATCCGACTCGGACGTATCCGCCGAGCTTAAGCTCCAGATGAACCGGCTTGAGAACGAGCTTTCAGCTGCGCTGCGCAAGCTTGACAACACCGACAGCGAGTACCAGACCAACGTCAAGGCGCTTGCCGAGAACGCAAAGTGGGCCGCTGACAAGGAGGCGCACCTTTCGTGGGCGCATAAGGTCGTTTCGGACAAGGCCCAGAAAAAAATCAGCGAATACCGGGGTTTTCTTTCCCGTTCAAGGAAGACGAAAAAGACAAAGACGACGAGGGTTCTTTCAGTAAAGAAGAAGTAGTTTCCTTACGCCGCAAGCCCCATCCAATTATTTTTTTCCTTTTTGATTTCTTTTTTTGTTTTGTCGTTTCCTACTTGGATGTAAGTATGAACGCCATCTTCTTTTCGTCGTCAAGGACAGCAAAGCCAATCCGCTCAAACTGCACCACGTCGCCCTTTTTCAGCGTCCTGCATTCTTGTTCGCAGTAGCCCTCCAGAGTCTCAAGGCTTTCCTTGCGGTACTTCTCGTTTTCGTCCAAAAGCTCGCCAAGCACCACCAGTTTTGCAGCAACCGCCTGTTTTCCCTGCGGGACCCATTGGACTTTCTTTTCAACCGCGCCCTCGTCCGAGACGTATTCCGCCTCGACGAAGTTGGTGCCAGCGTCAACGACTTTGCAGTTGTAAAGGTCCTTGAGCCGGAACATCTCGCCTTTTGCCAGCAAGTCCGCGTCGCGCTTTGGGATGTAAAAATCATTCCTTGCGTCCAGCGTGCGCATTCCGCTGCCTTCGGCGGGGTGGCGCTTGAGCTTTGCAGCCCTTTCAGGTGCGTTGCGCACGTGCAGCCTCACTGGGCTTGGCACGAAGAAGTAGTGGTTCGCAACGGGGTCAACAATCCGCTTGTTCTCAACAAGCAGCCGGTCGATTGGAGGCTGGCTTTCGACTTTGCTCAAGCCGAACGCGCGCACGAAGTTGCTTACAGCCTCTGGCGTTATCCCCCTGCGCTTGAGCCCCTCAAGAGTCGGGAGCCGCGGGTCGTCCCAACCCATCACGCTGCCGTCCTCGATGAGCGCTTTCAAGAGGCGCTTGCTGATTGGCATCCCCTTTATTGATAATCGTGAGAACTCCACAAGCGTGGGCTTGCGCAACTCAAGGCAGTCCAAGACCGCGTAATACAGCTCGTCGCGAAGCTCGTATTCCTTTGAGCGCATCGCGTGCGTGACTCCGGTAATTGAATCCTCGATGGGGCCTTCGAAATCATAAGTGGGCCAGACTTTGTACTTGTCCTTCTGGCGGTAGTGCGAAGCGTCGAGTATGCGGAAAAGCACGGGGTCGCGCATCACGGTGTTCAGGCTTTTCATGTCACCTGTAAAGCGGACTATTGCCTGGTTGTGGCGGTACCTGCCATTGAGCATCCCTTGCCACTCATCCGCATTCTCCTCAATGGTTTTTTTCTTGCAGTCACAGTCCTTTCCCGCAGCGCGCAATTCCTTCATCACAGCCTGCGGGCAGAAGCACACGTATGCCTTGCCTTTTCTTATCATCTGCGTCCCGTAATCGTAGAGCTTTTCCATGTCGTCGGAAACGTAGCTCTCGCCGTCCGGCGTAATGCCTAACCATTGCAGGCTTGAGCGTATCGCGTCAACGTACTCTATCTTTTCCTTTTCGGGGTTGGAGTCGTCCCAGCGCACCAGGAATTTCCCGCCGTAGTTTTTAGCCGCGTCGTATCCTAGGAGTACGGCCTTTGCGTGGCCGATGTGCATGAAGCCGTTGGGTTCGGGTGGAAAACGGGTGACCACCTTTCCCTGCTCGGCGTTGGGCAGCTCGACTTTCTTTGGCTCCTCTTTTTTGGGCTTTTCAAACTCGAAAGAAGAAAGCGCCTTCTCAAGCGCGGGCTTGTCCAGGGCGTTTGCCTCCGCAGCTGCTGCGGACGCGATTTCCAGCGTGGCCAACATGTCTTTTTTTGCGTCAGCACAGCCGCCAAGCACCTTCCCAAGTATGGCCTTGGCGTCCGCCTTTCCGTAGTCAAATGCGTTCTTTAGCGCAAATTTCCTTGCAAGCAAGCGGATGGCTTCGGTGGTTTTTTCGTCCATAATTCTTTTCACTGGGATTTTGGTTTTGCGCCTTGTCGGTAATCGGCATTGCGCACATTAGTAACTGCAAAAGAACGCTTTTGTTCCTATTGTATCCCGCGCACAGTGCGGCCGCCCAGGGTTTTCAGTAGGCCAAGAGGCGGGCCTTTGCAAGCTGTTCGAGGTTTTGGCTGTTGGTAAGAAACATCGCAGTCTTTAAGCTGCGTTCCCAGCGCGAAATCTCCGCAACAACCCCTGCCTTTCCGGCGAGGTTTTGCGCCTTGACAAACGGGTACGCGGCACCCGCAAGCGTCGCGCCAAGCCGGATTGCCTTTGCGCAGTCCAGGCCCGAGCGTATCCCGCCGGACGCAATGATTGGTATCTTGACTTGTTCGTTGCATTCCACGATTGAAACCATCGTAGGCAGCCCCCAGTCGCGGAACTCCGCGATGCGGTCCTGCGCAAGGTGGCGCTCAAGCTCAACTGCGCTCCAGGAAGTGCCGCCAGCGCCAGAGACGTCTATTGCCTTTACGCCCATCTTCTCAAGGGCCTTTGCGGCCTGGCTGTCCATTCCCGCGCCGGTTTCCTTTGCAATGATCGGTATTGACAGTTTTGAGCAAGCCGCCTCGATTGCCTTGGGCACGCCGGACCAGTCGCGGTCGCCTTCGGGCTGTATGGCCTCCTGCAATGCGTTAAGGTGCACGCAGAGCGCGTCCGCGTCAATGCGGTTCATCGCGGCCTCGACCTTTGCAAACTCGTTGTTTTTGTAGTATTGCGCAAGCTGGTACGCGCCGATGTTTCCGCATATGAAAACGTCCGGCGCGACGTCGCGCACCTGGTACGTCTTGGTAAGCGACGGGTCCTCGACCATCGCCCGCTGCGAGCCCAGGCCGAAGGCAATTCCCTTCTCCTGGCAGGCAGCCGCAAGGTCGCGGTTTATCTTCTGCGCCTTCTGGTAGCCGCCAGTTGCGGCGGTGACCATGAACGGGAGTTCGAGCCGCTTTCCCAAAAATAGCGCCCTGCACTGGATGCGGTCGAGGTTTGCGTGCGGAAGCGCGCAGTGCGCGAATCTTATCTTGTCAAGCCCGGTGCCCGAAAGGTACTGGACGTCCTTTTTGAGCACGATTTCAACGTGCTCGCCCTTGCGCTTTTTCGTCTGCAATCCGGATGACATAGACTTACCTCAGAACCTCAAACCGACCGGTCTATTACGTAATCCGCAAGAAGCCGCAGCACTTCTTTGTGCGCGGATTTTGGGAATTTGGTGTCGAACCCGCCCCAGGCGGACGCCACTATCTTTCGTGCGACTTGGTTTGCGTGCCCAAACGCGCCGCTATTGCGTATGATTGCGATTGCCTCAGAAATTTTCTTTGCGTTCTTGGTGTGCGAGTCGAGTATGCAGACCAACGCCTTTGCGTCCGCCTTGCTTGCGTGCTTTAGCGCGTAAATCACAAGCAGTGTGCGCTTTCCCTCCGAAATGTCCCCCCCCGGGTCCTTTCCATACTTTCCTTCCTCGCCTTGCAAGTTGAGCACGTCGTCTTGTATCTGGAACGCCACGCCGATGCTTTCGGCAAACCTTCCTGCCGCATCAACCTGCGCGTCGGTGCCGCCTGCAAATATCGTGCCCCATTTTGCGGCAAGCCGCGCGATGGTGCCGGTCTTGAATGCGCACATCTGCAGGTACTGCTTTTCAGTCACAGCACCCGCCTTTCCCCGGTGCCAGCAAATGTCCATGCCCTGGCCGTAGGATAGCCGCACCATCTCTTCGATGTATGCGTCGTATGCCTTGAGCGTTTCCTTTTCGCCGTATTTCTTGCGGTCGCGCAACAGCGGAAGCATTGAAAGGTAATACATTGCGTTTCCCGCGTTTACTGCAACGTCAACGCCGTACTTTATGTGCGTGCAGGGCCTGCCGCGCCGCATATCCGAATTGTCCTCGACGTCGTCGACCATCAGCGTGCCATTGTGTATTATTTCCGACGCAGCCGCAATGTCTGCAAACTTCTTTGGGTCCTTTCCAAGGCAGCCAGCAACAATCATCGTAAGCGCGGGCCGCCACCGCTTCCCGCCCCGGTCAAGCAAGTCCCAGATGGGTGCGTTGACTGCATCCGTTGAGGCCTTCAAGTCGAATTCGTAAGTGGGCTTTCCAACCCCGCGCTCCAAGCCCCTTGAGTCGAGTTTTTTTGGGATGTGGCGCGCTATTGCCGCGTCAACAACAGGCTTGTAACTTTCAAGAATGCTCTCAATGTCACTTGCTATACGAATGCACCCAAAAGAATTTGCCGGCGGGCACGCAAAAAGAGCCGCGCATAGGCAAATGACATTAGGCCGGTTTGGAATATTAATGTTGATTGCATAACAACATTGCTTCGTCTTTTGGCGAAGTGCAGCCGTGGTTTATGATGGACAAGTTTCTTGCAAGCGCGCCCGCAAGGGTGTTTTTAAGCGGCGAGGCCGCGTTCGAGTTCGGTGCGAAGACGCTGGCGCTCCCAGTTGAAGTCGCGGGAAAGCGCAACAGCGTGGCGTTCACGTTCCAAGAGTCGCCCGGCAAGTTCATCGCATATTCAGGCCAGCAGTTCGCCACAATAGTGCCAAACGGCAGGGTTCGCGGAGACGATGGGTTGCGGCCCTACCTTGAAGCTGCAAAGGCCGCGCTTGTAGCTGCAAAAATCCAGCTTGAGTCAACCGACACCAGCTTTTCGATTTCCCTCGAGTCCAACAGCCTGCAGTCAATGGGCCTTTCCACTTCGCTGTGTTCGGCGGTGTTTTCCGGCATGTTCTCGTACTATGGAGAACAGGACGACGCCAAGCCCGCGTTTTCAAAGGCGTTCTCAACAGCTGGCGCGGACAGCGTCACGGACGCGGACGTTGCTCTCATGGTGTCGGACTCCGGACTCATAGTCGAGCGGTCGTTTTTGCTTGACGGCACGGTAAAGCTCACGTCCAAAAGCGCCAACCTGGGGTTGCCAGAAGGGACGCTGTTGTTGTATGCCGAGCCTGCGGATGCAAAGAGCAGGCAAGCAGAAATCTCGCAGGCGCTTTCGTCTTTTTGCGGGGTCACGCGCGCGTCGGGAAAACCAAAGGCAACCAGCCAGATGACTGCGGACGAGCGGGCAAAGGCGGGCTCGGCGTTCGGTTCGCTTTCGCTGAAGCTTTCAAAGGAACTCGCATCCGAAAGCCCGTCGCCTGAAAAAACCGCGATATACCTTGAGTGCGAGCACGAGATGCTGTCTTCCGCAGGCGCGGTGCCCAAGCCCTGCCAGGACGCGGTCACAGCCGCAAAGAAAGCCGGCGCGCTGGCCGCCAAGGCATCCGGGTTTTACGGTGGCGCGCTTGCGTTATGCCACGAAGACGCAGTTGATGCGGTTGCCGACGCCTTCGGCGCGTTGTCTTTTGTCGTGTGCGGCCCGCTGACCGTGTCAAAAAAAGGGATGACTTGCGCAAGGGTTTGACTTGCGTGCCTTTTGGTAAAATCAGCCAGTTACAACTGCGCCCTTTATCACGAATGCTATGAACGAGACGAAGACTATCACTGCCGCGATGATGAGCAGGTACTCGATTGCCGTCTGTCCACGCGTGCGCCGGTCCATGTAATCAGCCTGCCTTGATCATGCTCTGGCCCAAAAACCAGCCGCCCTGGTACACCGTGAGCGCGATGAAAATCATGAACGGGATGTAGACCAGCTGCTTGTCGAATTTTCCTTCGCTGATTACCCCCACTGCAATGTTTGACAGCGTCACCAGTATCATCTGGAATATTATCAGCATGATGTCGAAGTTTCCCAGGCTGCTGTTGGCCTCCATGTTCGCGGCGGCCATCCCGGATGAGATGAACTTTATGATTGCGATTGTGAACCCGAAGATGAACGGGACAAGCACAAGCGATGTGATGTACAGAAACGACACGTGCATTGTCGTGCGCGAGACGCGCTCCCTTTGGATGTGCATCACGTCGCGCGTGTTTCCCGCAATCGCCTCAAGCACCTCGGAAAGCCCGGCTCCGGACTTCTTCGAGTCGACTATGATTTTTGCGGTGCGCTTGAACAGCTTCGAGCCGCTTCCCTGTGCCATCTCTATTATGACGTCGTCTATGGTCTTTCCCTCGCGCAGGTGCTTCAGCCCGTTCGCAATGACTGCGCTCATCGGGCCGTAGTCTGACTCCGAGATTTCCTCAAGCGCGCTTTCAATCGTGCCTCCGGCCTTGAGCACGGACGAGATGTGCTTGAGGACGTCGGGAAGCGACGAGTCTATCTTTGACACGCGCGAGTTTCGCACGTACAGCGGCAGCCCGACTATCAGGGAAAGCATCGAAAAGAACGACACGAGCGGCAGCATCACGCGCGTGTAAGACTCGACTTTGACAATCAAGGTGAGTGCATAAGTCAGCGCCACGCCAATCAAGGCGAGGAAGAACATCAGCATTACGAACTGGCGCAGGCTGATCGAATAGCCCGTGCCGGCGTAGAACTCTTCGAGTTCCCTCCATTTCCTCTGGAAAAACGTTTCCTCTTGCTCGTCCATTTCCTTTTACCTCAGACGCTTGACTCCATCTTGGTGATGAACCACACTATCAGCGCCATTGCGGCGGTGTCTGCCGCAAGCATGGCCACCACAAGCGAGAACGGCATCGTGCCCCCAAGCATTGGCAGCTGCGCAACAGCTGAAATTATCGTGATTGTGACTGGCCCGACGCAGGCGATCATGGTGAATACCACGTTGACTATGTTGAGCTTCTCTACGAAGTCGCGCAGCCTCATCTGGTACTCAAATGAGCTGTCGTCTGCTATGTCGTTGATGACCATCGACAGGTTGCCTCCGGTCTTGAGCGCGCGTATGATTTGGATGATCGCCTTCTTGAGCCCGGTTGAGCGGGTCCTCTTTGCAAGGCTAAGCAGGGCCTCTTCAGTGCTGCTTCCCCGTTCGAGTTCCTTAAGGGTCTTTTTGAGCTCAAGCGAAAGGTCGCCGTAGTCTGATGCGGTTACCGAAGACAGTGCGCGGTGGAAGCTGACTCCTGCCTTTATCTGGGTGGAAAGGTGCCTGAGCGCGAACGGGAGCTCGCGGTTTATGCGCGTGGTCTTTTCCATTATCAGCGTCTTTGGGTAGTATATCGCAATCAGCACGGTTACAAAGAACACGATTGGCGCAATGAGCACCCACAAGCCAAGGATTGCGGGGCTGAGCTTCAGGGCCGCAACCACCAAACCTAAAAGCGGGAAAATAAAGAACGCGGCAAGGATGCCCGCAACAGTTGACATTATTATGTACGTCTCAAGGGACAGGTTCATGTCCGCAGCTTCCAAGTCTGCGTGAAGCGAAGCCACGCCCGGCATCTTCGACACGATGTTTGCAAGCCAAGACACGGGGTGCTGGAATGCGGAGTAGAACCGGCCCACAAAAGAAAGGAACGAGTCCTTCTGCACCGCGGATTGGCCCTGGGCCGAAGGCGCAAGCGACACGCGGTCAAAGTCATCGGTGCCGCCGGGCTTTCCTTCCAGCCTCTCGCGCAGCGAGCCTTCGCCGATTACGGGCTTGCGCGCCTCGCTCTGGGCGCTCTTGAGCCGCTTGATTATCTTCTCAACGTCGGGCGCCTCGCTATCCTCGTCAGACTCCATCACTTTGCGTATCTTTTCGATGCGGTCGTTTGCCAAGTCGATTCATCGTCCTATTGTTTTCAGAACTTCCTCGCCTTTTTGAGGGTGTAGCTCTGGGTCTGCTTGCATACGTCGTCCATGCCGCGTATTCCTTTGGCCTTCAGGTCCGTGAGTATAGCTTTCCGTTCCTCAAGCTCGTCAAGGATTGCGTTTCGCGAAAGCCCGGTGTAGCTTGAAAGCGTCTGTACGTAGCGCGGGGGCACGCCGGTAGGCTCAAGCACGTCCTTTGAGGCGTCCCACTGGTAAATCATCTCAATGTCGTTTGTGTCGTCGCTTGTCGGCGACACTTCGGCAATCTCCGTCACTCGCCGTATGACCCCTTTCCTGCGGTCGTGGATGCGTTTCTGCACGACTATGAACGTGAGTGCGCCAATCATGATTTCAGGCACGCTGATGGGTGGCGCCGTGATGCGCGTGAGCGTCTCCTTTGCGGAGTTTGCATGGATTGTCCCAAAGCACCCGTCGTGTCCGGTGTTCATCGCCGTGAACATTGTAAACCCTTCTGCGCCGCGGATTTCGCCCACGATCACCCGGTCAGGCCTCATGCGCAGGGTGTTTTTGACAAGCATGTCCATCGTGATTTCGCCGGTGCCCTCAATTCCGGGCGGCCTGGTCTCAAATCGTATCCAGTGCGAAAGGGGGATGCTCAATTCTGCGGTGTCTTCGATTGTGACTATGCGTTCGGTGGTTGGCACGAACGAGCAGAGCGTGTTCAGAAGCGTGGTCTTTCCAGAGCCAGTTCCTCCCGCTATGAGGATGTTGGCTGGTTTTGCTCCCATTCCGTCAGTTGCCATCCACAAAAACGCGGCGGTCTCGACGTTGAGCGTGTTGTAGCCAATCAGGTCGATTACTGTGTACGGGTCCTTGCGGAACTTGCGCAGTGTAAGCGTGGCGCCATCGATGCTTGTGGGCGGCAGCGTGGCGTTCACACGCGTGCCGTCAGGCAGGCGCGCGTCAAGCAGCGGCACCTGCGTGTCAATCCTGCGGCCGATGATGCGCGCGATGCGGTCAACAAGCCTGCGGATGTCCGTGTCGGAGTAGTAGTTGATGTTTGTCGGCATCATTTCGTACTTTCGGTGGAACACGTACACTGGCTTGTTTGGGCCGATTACCATGATTTCTTCAAGCCGGTCGTCTTTGACCAGGTTGTCGATTACGCCGAATCCGAACATCTCTTTGAGCACGACGTCGGCGTAGAACTCGCGCGAGTTCATGGGCACCTTAAGCTCGGGCGTCTGCTCGATAACCTCAAGCATCTTTTCCTTGTAGACTTTGTCAATCTTTTCGCGCGTGACCGGCTCTTTTGGGTCGACGTTGATTACGTTGGACGCAACGTCAATGAGTGCGTAGATGAGTGCGCGCTCCTCCCCAAAATACCTCGGCGCTGGGACTTCGTAGTAATAGCAGTTCTTGGACGGCACGCGGTATATGCGCACGTCGTCGTAAGTCTCCACCAGGAGCTTTTCGTCCTCGTCGGTGGGCGCGGGCTTTGGCGCTTCCTCTTCCTTCGGGGCGGCATCCGCTGCGGGCTTGGCCGCCTTGGGTGCCGAGCGTTTGGCCTCCAGCAGCAAAGAGTCTAGGTACGCCATCTTGGACTAAATTAAGCAGGGGGGCTAAAAAAGGATGCCGATTAGAGCTAAAAACAGCCTAGTCCGGCGCGCTTATCTTGACCGGCAATTGCAATGGCGCGGTGCAGTCCGCAGAGACCGTTATTATGCCGATGCCCGCATCAACGGACGTTATGTACACTTTCTTGGCCTGGCCCGCTTCAAGGTCAAAAGCCGAGTTCTCGTTCAGCCCAGTCAGTGAAACGAGCCGCCGAGAGGAATCGTCCATAGCCAGGCGCACGCCGGTTATTGCGCCCTTTCCTGCGTTGGTGATCTTTACCAGCTTGGTCTCGCCAATCTTGTTCTGGATTTCGTTCGTGTCAAGAGAAAGGTCCGGCTTTTTGGTGATTGTTATGTTCGCAACAACTGACGCCTTCGTGCCGCGGATGCGCACCTCGCCGGAAACAAACGCCGGGTTCTTGTCGGAGTCAGGGTAGTTTGTGGTGATTGAGAACGTCGCGTTGGCGGTTTCGCCTGCGGATATCACCCGCTTGTCCGCCTTGAAGTACGGCAACTTGTCCGAAAGAAGCGCAACTTCCGCGTCGTTTTCGGTGTCGTTGTTGAGTATGGGCACGTTGAACGCCTTGGTGCACGACGGCGCAATAGAGCCGGACACGAAGGTGCTTTCCATGCGCAACAGGGTCTTTTTGAACAACGTCACAGGCATTGTCTTTGCCGAACCTTCAGTGCTTATCTGGCCGTTGTAGTTTTCGTATTCGGTGGTTTTCCGCACCCGCAGCACAATGCCTTCGGTGTTGCTTGGCACGCCTGAAAACTCGTACCTGCCGTCGCTTTTGGGAATCGCCCGGCTTGTCTTTACCGAAGTGAAAATGTACGGCGACGCAAGGTAATCCGCCTCGACCTGTGCGCCTGAAACGGTTGCGTTGCTGTCAGCCTCCGCAAGCGTTATCGTAACAGTCAGCGGCTTTGGGAGCACGACAAGCCAGAAGTAGAGCAGGCCGAAAAGAATCAGCACCGCAAGTATCGTCGCGCCGTGTTTCTCTCCGATGTCTTTTGACTTGGAAAATACCGCGCCAGCTACCTGCATTGCCTTCTGCCCGGAGTCCTCATCGTCGGAGTCCATCTCTTCAATGCGTGGTGCTGGCATAGTCTTTGTCGCATCTTATTGGGCAACCGCGCTATAAATTGATTGCGAGTTGGGGGTGTGTGCCGGTCACTTGCCTTCGACTGCCGCAGACAGGTCGGCCGGGTCGACTACGAGCCGGTAGTCGCGTATGATTTCGCCAAACAGTGCGTTCGCCGCAATCCCCGGCTTTTCCGCCTTCTTTTTTGCGACAAGTTCCGCAACCTGCTTTTTGGAAAGCCTCGCAAGCCCGGACGCGAGGGTTTCATCAACGCCCTTTCCAGTGCAAACGCCTTCGATTATCGGCACGGCAGCTGACTTTGTGAACTTCTTCTGCGCGTAGCATTCGAAGAACTCCGAAAGCGCGGCCTGCGAAAGCTTTGAGGTGTCCGCGCCCTTCCTGCGGACTGCGGTTATTGTCTCTGCAAGGGTGGTTGCGATGAAGTTGGCGTCGATTCCCGAAATTTGGGCGTAAGTTTCAAACTGTTCGGAGTAGTCCTTTGCAATCCTTGCAGCCATCTCCGCGGAAAGCCCGAACGGTTTCTTCTGGTAATCCGCGGTCTTTTCCTCAAACGTCTTTGGTATCTCAACTTCTTGCAGCATCTTTGAAGCAATCGCAACCGGCGGCACGTCCGTTTCGGGGTACATCCTCGCGCTTCCCGGAAGCGGCCGCATGTACTCAGTCTTTTCGCCAACGGCTCGCCTGGTTTCTTTCACAACCCCTTCGTGGGCAACCGATGCCCTTGAGTGCACTGCAGCAAGCGCAGCCATCGCCTTGCGTTTGTCAGCTACAACCGCGACCCACGCGTCGCCTTTTTTGCACTCAGTTGCCTTTGCGATTTGCGCTGCAGTGTCATTTGAAATGCCATATTTTGCCTGCAAGTCCTCATCAGAGTGGATTATGCCGCCGACTCCCGCAGCTGCCTTTGCGTACGCGGAAAGCTCGGTGCCGAAACGGCGGTTTTCCAAAAGCTCAGTTCCAAGAAGCCCCGCAAAACCCGAAAGGCTTATTGCATAGGCGCCGACGGCGTTAGGCGAATTGGCGGTTGCAGTTCCACCAGGCGAAATCGCCTTTTTTATGAATGGCGCCGAAGCCTTTGCAAACAGTGCAGTGACGTCAACAACATCCGAGGCATCGACTTTCTTGGGCGCTTTTTTTGCAAGAGCCGCGACAGCAGACTGCCTTTTTGCTTCGTTGTCAACAAGCCTGTCAAGCACGTCAAGTTCCTGTGCGCCCTTTACCTCGACACGGTTTCCGCCGGACACCGAAACATTAAGGTCCTGCCTGATTGTGCCTATCCCACGCTGCACCTTTCCGGTGCTGCGAAGCATCGTGCCAATCTTGAATGCGGCTTCCTTTGCCTGCGCCCCGCTTTTGATGTCCGGGTCAGTGGCGATTTCAACAAGTGGGATTCCGAGGCGGTCAAGGCGGTATGTTGCGCCCGCGGCGTTGCCGTTTCCTTCGGCACCAGCGCCCTTTATTGCAGCGTTCACTATCCCGGAGCTTTCCTCCTCGATGCAAACAGTCTGTATGCCGACGCGGCCAAAAGAAGTGTCAACGTAGCCGCCAAGCGCAACCAGCGCGGTGCGTTGGAACCCGCTTGTCGCGCTGCCGTCAACAACGGTCTTTCTCATTACGAATATCTCGTCAACAACCGTCGAGTGGAGCATCTTTGCAACCTGCAGCGCGGTTTCCAGCGCCTCGGAGTTCAGTTTAAACGGCGGCTCCTCGTCAGTGTCAACCAGGCAGGCGGAGTTTTCCGGAAGCAAGTATTCAAACTCGCGCTTGCGCCCGGCCTCAAACTTTGCAGCGGGGTCAAGCACGCCAAGCTCGCCAGTCACCGCAGTAAGCCTTCGCCGCACGGTTGCCTTTGCGGGAGCCTCGTCAAGCACCGTTCGGCAGCCGCAGAAAAGCTTGTGCTTTGTTGCCAGCCGCTGGTGAATTTCAATGCCGCACTTAAGTTCCTGTTTTGAACCCGTGTGGTCAGTAAGTGTCATGTCCGTGTTTCCTCAGTAATACTCGTGCCTTTCGTTGTACTCGCCTGCAATGTTTGCAGCCATCAGCTCGGCAACATCCTTCTGGTTTTTCTTTTGCGCAAGCGCCCACCCAAGCTTGACGTATGCCGTTTCGGTCAGCATGTCGGAAAGGTAATGCACCCCAGCCTGCGAGAGCTGGCGCGCAGGCGAGTAGACGAACTGGTTTGCCTTCCCGCTGATGCATTGCGTGGTCATGCCCACGTAAACCCCCGCTTCAACCGCGCGTTTTATTGCAGGCAACCAGCTGCTCTTGTGGCCGGGGTCCATGGGCACGTGGCCCAGGCCGGTGCCTTCGACAATCAGCCCCTTGTATTTTTTTGAAACGTAAAACTCGACTATCTCCGGGTCACTGGAAGGATATACTTTGACTATTGCCACCTTGGGATCGAAGCCAACCAGCGGCTTTGCGCTTTCAACTTCCTCGCGCGTGGCAATGCAGCTGTTTGTCTTTTCTATTTTGCCGTCCGGCCAAACCTTTGCAAGGGGCGTGTCGTTTATCGGCTGGAACGCGTCGCGCCTTGAGGAGTGCATCTTGCGCACCTTCGTCGCCCTTGCCGCGTAGCAGTAGTCGTCGTTTGTTGTAGCGTGCATCACTATTGCCTTCTCGCCGATGTCGGACGTTGCGTATGCAGCTGCGCAGGTCATGTTCATTATGCCGTCAAAGCTCCCGCGGTCGGGTGAGCGCTGCGCGCCGACTAGGGCGACAGGTTTTTTGTACTGCGAGAGCATGAAAGACATTGCTGCTGCGGTAAAGTGGAGCGTGTCCGTGCCGTGCGTGATTATTGCGCCGCGGTTCTCCTCCCCTGAAAGCTCCTTTGCGCAAACCTCGGCAATCTTTTGCCACTCAACGTGCGTCATGTCCTCGCTTGAGATGCGGAACGGCGAGTGGAACGCGGCGATGTCGACCCGGTTTGAAAGTTCCGGTATTGCGGTTGCAATCTGCTCGGCGTCAAGCTTCCAGCGCACGCCTCCGGTTGCGTAGTCCACCACGGACGCGATGGTGCCTCCGGTTGCAATCATGGCGATTTTGGGCAGGTTGTTGGTTTCCGGCTTCGCAGCTGTTTTTGTTGCGGTTTCTTTTGCCGGGGCCTTTGCCTTCGTGCTTGCGGCACCGGCCTTCGCAACGACCTTCAATTCATCGATTTTGCCTGCGGCAAAACCTGCGTTGTAGCCGGAGTCCATCTTCAAAATCAGGCAGTCCTGGTCGCCGTACTCGATGCGCGGCATCACCAGGCCTTCAAGCTTCAGGCCGTCGGAGGTCTTTACGGACACGCGGTCAAGCCCGGAGGCATTGGCCTTTTCCAGCAACCGCACAAGCTTGTTCATAGTATCAGCGTCAAAATCCGTATAGAATACGTTTTGTCCGCTTGTTTTTATTATGCTTCCAAGTGCGTCCGTTCTGCTTTTATTTTGTTTGGGGCCACAGTATATTGCAAGGGTCTTTATGGAAAAGCAGCAGGTTCATCCGGAAGTCGTCCACTTTCCCGACTTAAACAACCACATACTGCGGACAAACAGCGGCATCGCAATAGTCAACCCGCTGAAGAAACCCGTAGAGCGGTCGGGGTTGAAAGACACCAACCTTCACCCGGACGTGAAGTTGTGCCGTTCCGGCCTTTTTTTGCTTGTGCATGAAGGCAAAGTGGTTGCCAAAGTGATTCCCGTCCCACAAGGGAAGGAAAAAACATACCTGCCCGGTTGGAAAGAATAATTGCGGGGCGCGTTGCCTGCTTTTGGCTGTTGTTATTGCAGTCAGAGCTTCTTGCTTACGTACGTCCCGTCCGTCTTGTAGCCCTGCTTGTAGTAATATTCCTTCGCCCCAACTCCGCTGATAACAAGCAGCTTCTCCGAGCCGAACTCTTCCTTTGCAACCCTTTCAGCTTCCGCAAGCAACGCCTTGCCGTAGCCTTTGTGCTGTGCGGCGTGCTCCTTGCGCTCGGAGATGGGAAGCTCCTCACCGTAAACGTGCAGCTCACGCACCCCGCAGTTGTCGCCGACTTGCTTGACGTAAGATTCGTCCGAGGGCTTGCGCACCCTGCAGATTCCCATCAGCGCGTCGTTTGTCCGGTCCACCATTGACAGGAAGATTTCCAAGCCGTCGCTTGCATCGTAGTCAATGCGCTCAAGCTCAACAGCAGAGTAGTCCGGCTTGATTTTTTCGTGCTTGACGCGAAAGCCGACCTCGCGGCAGCGTATGCAGCCACACGTCTTGCCGTGCGCCTGCATTTCTTGCCTCACAAGCTGGCGGATGTTGAGCGCCATGATGCCCTTGCCAATAAGGTTTGAGGGAATGTCGCGCTCGATGCGCATGACTCGCGTGTATTTTGGGAGCCGCCCCTTTATTTTGCACAGGAGCTTGAGCGCGGTCTTTTCGTCGTACGGCTCGAACTCGCCCTTCTTCCACAATTCGTAAAGCCCCGTCCCGGGCATCACAAGGGTCGGGTAAATCTTGAGCATGTCCGGCCGAAAGCGTGCGTCGTCAAAGAGCATCCGGAAGTATTTCTCGTCGTCCTTTGGGGTCGCAAAAAGCCCCGGCATCATGTGGTAGCAAACCTTGAGCAGCGCGTCCTTGCAGTTCTTTGTTGCATCCGCAACGTCCGCAACAGTGTGCCCGCGCCTTGCTTTTTTGTAAACCGCGTCCGAGAGCGTCTGCACGCCAAGCTCGATTCTTGTCGTGCCAATCCTAAGCAAGTCAACTACTTCCTCTTTGCTTGCGCAGTCGGGCCGCGTCTCGATGGTCAAGCCAATCATGCGGTGCTTGGCCTTTTCGTTTGCCTTCAATGCCGCAGCAAGAGTCCTTGACTTTTTTTCGTTGAAAGCGTCAAGCGCGCCCCTAAGAAACTTCTCGCGGTAGTCCTTCGGCTGTCTGTTGAACGTTCCGCCCTGTATGATAAGCTCGCATTTCGTTGAAGGGTGCCCGCTTATGCGGAGCTGCTCAAGCCGGGCCGAAGTCATCTTGAACGCGTCAAAATCATTCTGCTTTGCCCTGCGCGCGCTCGGCTCAAACCCGGTGTAGCTTTTGGGCGCGTCAATCCCCTGCGGGCAGTAGATGCAGGAAAACGGGCAGCTGTCAAGCGGCCGCGTCATTATCGCAATGTTTGTGATTCCCGAAAGCCCGCGCACGTCCTTGATTTTAAGCAGGCTCGCAAGCTTTCCTGAGATGTCCGTTCCCCGCGCCTCAAGCTCGGAGAACACCTCGGCGCTCTTTATGACGTTGGCAAGCTTGTATTTTTTGGAGTAGGCGTTCTTTAGCCGTTCGAACCCGGCTTTGTCCGGAGTGGATTTTTCAATGTCGTCGCAAAGCTTTCGGACCGCTTCCTCGCGCTTTTTCACATCGCCTTCGGGCTCAAGCACGATGCGCCCCGCCTTGAGGAACTTGCGCGCGTCAATCAAGTCATAATCATAAGCCAATGCAAAGCACCGCTAGGTTAAAACAAAAACCGGCGAAAGTGGCTCATTCGCCTTTCAGTTCATTTTGCCATCAAAGAGCCGTACGCGTTTGCCGCAAACGCAAGGAATCCCACAACCGCCTGCTGCGAGTTGGAGAACAAAAGCAGCCCGTACCCTGCAGACTGCACATCCTCAAACAGCGACGCCTTCGACGTTATCGAGGCGGTTGCGTTTGCGCTGATGCGGTTGCTTGAAAGCGACACTGCGGTAAACGTAATCGGGTACGTGGCCTGCTCGTTGGACACGACCTCGAACGGAGTCGTTGCCTTGGACTGGCGGACAACCGTGACTTTCTTTGAGTACTTCGCCGCGCCGGGGAAACCCGATACAGTGACGTTGTAGGTGTCCGTTGCCATCGCCTTGTTGTCAAACTCAAGCGTGTAAAGCGCAGGCGTGCCGACCGCAACAGTTGCCTGCGACGGCGACACGGACAGGCCGAACACTTCGTGGCTTACGCGCACCTTTCCTGTGAACACGACTTTGCCCGAGCCTTCGTACTCGTCAACGGGCTTCATCTGGAACGTGTAGTCGCCATCCGCAGCCTGCGGGGAGACTATGAGGAACGCGTGGAAATTGCGCTCGTAGGTCTTGCCGTTCTCAAACACCCATCCTTTTGGAACCGATTCCGGCACGAAGTTGAGCTGGTCCCACACCGCAATCACGCCGGGGTTTCCGTATGCCGGGTCGCCCGACTGTTCGCTTGCGCTTATCTCCAGGCTCTGGCCAGGCCCGACCGCGCCAAAGTCAACGATGGTGCCATCATATGCCCTTGCAGCAACGGGCGCCGTAATCTCGATGTATGCGGCAAAAGCCATCGGCGCAAAAAGCGCGGCAAGGAACAAGAATTGGAACAAAATGCGGGAGTGTGCCATGATTACCACTTCTATGTTTTCTTTGCCTTTGGCTGATTATAAATCCATTTGAAAGGCGCCCGAACGCGCATCTATTCGAACTGGTCCGTGCTCATCTTTGCGTAGAACGAGTCCATGAACTGGCAGACTTTGTCGTTTTGCGTTATCCCGTGCGAAACAAGGTAGGACAGCACGGTCTTCCGGCGCTCTATCTCGTCGCTGACGTCATTTATGCTGCGGCCGGTTATTGCCGCGAGCTTTTCCTTTGACTGTATTGGCAGCTTGGTGCGCTCAAGGCTGCGGTTTTGGGGGTTCCATGCAAAAATCTCGTTGAGCGCGATGCGGTCATCCAGGCTTGACACTTCGCTTACCTGCACCACGTGGCGCTTGGTCTCGTTTCCAGAAAAGCGCAGCCGGTTTTGCACGACTATGATGTCAACAAGGGGGATGAGCGAGCGGGGCACGTTCATAGGTGCGTTTTCAAGCCTGCGTATCGTGTCGCGGTCCGCGTTTGCGTGCAGCGTGGCAAGCACCCCGCGGTGGCCCACGTTCATCGCAGTGAACAGGTCCTCGGCCTCGCCGCCGCGTATCTCGCCAACTATTATCCTGTCCGGCCTCATGCGCAGCGCGTTCTTCACCAAGTCCTCCAAGCTTGCCTTGGAGTTGGATTCAAGCCTCACCCAGTTCTCGCGCAGGCTCGGGTTCAGCTCAAGAGTGTCCTCAATGGACACGATGCGCTCGCTTTGCGGCACCAAGCTCAAAAGCGAGTTCAGAGTTGTCGTCTTTCCGCTTGCGGTGCCTCCGACTACGAGTATGTTTAGCGGGTAAACCCCAAAGCCGTCCAGGCACGTCCACAAAAACGCGGCCAGGTCAAGCGTGAGCGTGCCATTATTGACAAGGTCAACGATGCTGAGCGGCTTGTACTGGAACTTGCGGATCGTGATTGACGTTTTGAATGCAGTTGGCTCGAACACGACGTTGCCCCTGCACCCGTCGGAAAGCCGGATGTTGTTGAACGGCTTGGTCTCGTCGCAGCCAAGCTGCGTAAGGAGCGCCCGAAGCTCGTATTCCGTCTTCAGCACCAAGTTGGTGCGGCACATGCCGTACTTGCGGTGGTATACAATGACCGGCGCACCTGCGCCGTTGATTATGATTTCTTCCAAGTCGGTGTCGTGAAACAGCGGCTGTATCGTGCGGTAGCCGTGCACCGCGTCAGCAACGTAGCCTGCGACCTTTTCCGCGTCGGCTTTCTTGGACGCCGCATCGGCAAACTGCACCATTGCGTCGTGGAACGTGTCAAAAGCCTCCTTGGATAGGGGCTTTCCGGTCGTGGTCTTGTCGCGCGAGGATATGAACGACTCAAGTGCGTCCGCGTCTGCAAACCCGGTTGCCTTTGTGAATGCGCCAAGCGTAATCTTGTCCATCAAAAGGTCGCAGAACTTCTGCGCAAGCGCAAGCTCGTCTTTAGTAAGCTCGTCGGGCCTGACCGCATACTGGTACATCGGGTAGTCCTGGGTAATTTCAGCGTCCAACAGAATCACTTTTCGCTTTCCGTAACCATAATCCCGGCGCAGTAGAAAAAGCCACCGCAGGCGGAGCGCCCGTTTGCGCACCCGTAAAAATCCACAGTCCGAATGTTTATAAAGGGTTTAAAAGTTATTCTAATGCCTTTAAATATCGTTTACGGTTGGTGTGTCATTATGGCCAAGCAGTCAAAACCAAAGCGAAGAATCGATACTTCATTCAACGTCGAAAACATTGTAGCGTCGGCGAACCTCAAAGTTGAGCTCGACTTGTTCAACATTGCAATGGAGATTGACAACGTTGAGTACGAGCCCGAGCAGTTCCCCGGAGCAATAATGCGCCTCAAAGAAATCGGGACGACACTGCTTCTTTTCAAGAACGGCAAGATAATCTGCTCCGGCGCAAAGAGCGAAAAGCAGATTGGGCAGTCAATCAAGCGCGCAGTCGAGCTGCTTGAAAAGTACATGGCGTTCCCCGAGGACAAGAAATAATTCTCGTCTCAGGGCCGGCCAGCGCGCCGCTTGTGCCTTTTTATTTTTCTTCCCATTTTTTAACCTGTCCGCGCAGAGCTTACTTTATGGAATTTGAGCCAATCGCGTTCGGGCTTGACCCGCTGTCAATACTTGCGATAGTTGGCATGGTTGCCGTGATGTGGACAAAGAGCGGCAAGAACTGGGGTTTCTAGCTATGTTCGGACCAGACCCGTTTTCGGACCCGGTGTCGTTTCTGGCGCTGTGGCTCATCTTGGTCGCTGCGTGGGAGTTTGCAAACTCCGGCGTGCCGTTCCTCTGATTGCTCCCGTCAAAACCGTTTTATCTGCGCCAGCCTTGCATAGTATAGGAAGTGTCTTTCATGAAGCGCACAGCAAGCACCGCCGCAAATGCAGCAAAGTTCGAGCAGGCAGCAGCCAAGGTGGCAGCAGTAGTGAGCCCCACCGCACAGGAGGCCGCTGCTGAGAAGGCGTTCGCAAACAAAGTCGTGTCCCGCCTCTCCAAGCTCCTTCCGCAGGCAAAAGTAGTGTTCATAGGCTCGGCAGCACGCGATACGGGCTTGCGCGGAAGCCGCGACATCGACATCTTCGCAGCGTTCCCAAAAGGCAACGAAAAGGAGATTGTTGCAAAGACCTTTGCAGCAGCCCGCGCGTGCATCCGGGGCGCAAAGTGGGAAAAGCACTACGCCGAGCACCCTTACTTGCAGGCAAAAGTCGACGGTTTCGAAGTCGAGATAATCCCCTGCTTTGCAATCAAGGAAAACCAGAAGGTAATATCCGCAGTCGACCGCTCGCCGCTTCACATGGTGTACCTTGAACGCAACCTTACCCTTATGCAGCGCCGTGACGTGCGCGTGCTCAAAAAGCTCCTCAAGTCAGCAGGAATCTACGGCGCCGAGGCGCGGATTGGTGGATTTTCTGGCTACGTCTGCGAGTTGCTCGTTCTCAACTACCGCAGCCTCTATGCACTCCTGCAGGCCGCGTCGGCCTGGCGGCTTCCAACCGTAATCGACATCGAGGGAAGCTACTACCAAGACGACAAGGCTGCACTTGCGCGTTTCCCCGGGGCGCAGCTTGTGGTTGTTGACGTTACTGACAAGGAACGCAACGCAGCAGCGGCAATATCCCTTGACTGCCTCGCATCGTTCATGACGCTTGCACGCGCCGCAGTTGCAAACCCCTCTACTGACTTATTTTTCCACAATGAAAAAGTCCCCTCGGGCGCTGCAGTCGCGTCTGCGCTTTCAAGGCGCGGCACGCACGCCGTTCTTGTAAAGGCAACGGCACCCGCCATAGTTGACGACATATTCTACCCCCAGCTTGCAAAGACGCGCGAGTCGATGGTCGCCTACCTCAAGCGCCGCGGCCAAACCCTTGTTGACAGCGCGCATTTTGCAGACGGCAAATCCGCGTACCTGCTTTTTGAGTTCGCCTACCCTGCGGCGCCGCACGTCGAGGCGTGCAATGGGCCGCCGGCGTTTGACGCGCCTGCTGTTGCGGGGTTTGTGTCCAGCAGGGGCAAGGGCGCCATCCGCGGGCCGTTCATACGGCAAGGCAGGCTGGTTGTGGAGGTTGCAAGGAGCCTGACTGCAGAAAAAGCGGTTGCGGAATACCTGCGTTCGTGCAAAAACCTTGGCGCGGCCAGCCACTTCCAAGGCCCGCTGAAAAAAAGCAAAGTGGTTTCAGGCGGCAAAAAAATAGTTGCCGCGGTTTCTTCGCAGGCAATGCCCGAGCTTTCAGGCTACGTTTTTCGCCGTGCGCACTGGCTCTAAAGCGCGTCTTGTCCGCTCCTGCTGAACGCTGTTGGGTCGTTGCCGTCCTGCTTTGAGCGCGAGAACTCATACAACGCAGCAGCCTCCGCAGCCTCGCGCAGGCCTTCCTCGTGCGTGATCACAAAAACCTGCGAGAAGCCTCCGGGGCCTGCGGCCTGCCGCAGTGCGGCGCTCAACGCGGCTATTCCCGCAGCATCCAGGTTGTGCGTGGGCTCGTCAAGGATCAATACGTCAAGCTTTGGCGCAAGCACCCGTGCAAATGACATCCGCAGCGCAAGGGACGCGATGCTCCGCTCCCCGCCAGACGCGCGCTCGGCGCCAATCCACTCGTTGTTTGCGGTGCAAAGCTCCAGCGCGTAATCGTCCGAAAGCGGGGAAAGCCGTGCCGAGGAGTAGTCTCCGTACGGGTAGAGCCGCGCCCAGGCCGTCGAAAGCTCGTAGTTGACTGCGCTAATCAGCCTTGTCCGCAGGCTCTCCTGGACTTCCACAAGCGCGTTCTGCATCGCCTTTGCCTTGGATGCGCGCTGCGAAATTTTTGCAGCAGCCTCGATGCGCGCCCTTGATTCGGCAATGTTTTTGCGTATCACCGCAGCCTCGTTGCGTTTTATCTGCCCCTGCGAAAACGCCTTTTCCTTTTCCGAGGAAACTTCAAACACGCGCTTCAGTGCAGTTTCCCTGGACGCTTCGAGCCTTGCGTGGCTTTCCTCGTCAACGTACGCGCCGTCCAACCTGAGGGATTCGAGCATTCGCAATTGCAGGCCTTTTTCCTGCTCTGCCCCGGACGCCTTCCCAAGCGCAACCGCAAGCGCCCGCTCCTCGAACGCAAGCCCCGACGCCACCTGGCAGGCCTTTGAAAGCGCGGTGTTTTTTTGCCGCTCCTGCGCAAGCGCGTCCTTTGCAGAAGCGACAAGGCCGTCCGCAGCAGGCGCCTTTTCCGATTCGGCCGCAAGCTGCGCGCGCTCGGAAAAAAGAATCGCCAGTTTCTGCCCCGCCGCTGCGGCTTTTTCAACAGCCGCCCGCAATTCGCGCTCCCTTGCGTCCTCGGACGAAAACAGCGCAATCGCGGCAGCGGCCTCGGCTTCGTAGTGCCTAACTTCCTCTGCCTTTTTTTCCGAAAGCCCCTCGCGCTCAACTTCATCAAGCGGCTTTTCGCACACCGGGCACTCTGCATCAGCCGACGTTAGCGCCTCAAGGGCCTTGCGCCCGGCGTCAAGGTTTGCTTTGAATTGCGCGGCTTTCTGCTGGTGTTCCGACTTTGCCTGCGTTGCAGCGCCAAGCTTTGCCGCAAGCTCGGCTTCGTTTGCCGCGCCAGCTTGCGCAAGCACTCGTGAAAGGGCTGCTTTGGTGCTTTCGATTTCAACAGACGCCCTCGCGTGGCGCTCAAGCGCCTGCCTTGCAGATGCCTGCTTTGACGCAGCCTGCATAAGCCCGGCTTCCAACGACCTCAACTTCTCGCTGCTTTGCAAGAGTTCGTGTTCAAGCTGCGTTGCGTCCTTTCCTGCAACCCCCGCAGAAAGCTGCGCAATCCTCTCGCGCCTCTGCGCCGCCTCGGTATTGAGGGCAAAAAGCGTCGCCTCGTTTTTTTGTATGCTCGCCTGTGCGGCCCTTATTTTGTCTCGCGCAAAGCGCGCCGCCTCAACTTCGCGGTTTTTTTCTTCAAGCGCCTTGCGGCCGGCTTCCTCGGCATCGCCAAGTTCCATCACGCGGGCCTCAAAGAACGCCGCTGACTCCTCGGCAGCAACAAGCAGCCCACCTGCCTGCGTCACCTGCTCGGCGCTTGCAGTTGTTGAAAGGAGCGCGTTCGCCTCGGCTACAAGCACGTTTGTCGCAGTCGAGAGGCCCTGCCTTGCAGCCTCCAGGCGCTCAAGCCCCAACAGGTCGTCAAGCTGCCTCTTGCGGTCGCCTTTTCCGACGTTCAAAAAATGGTCTATCTTGTTCTGCTCGCAATACGCAGTCCGGACGAATGTCTCATAATCCATGTCCAAAAGCTCGCACACGCGTTCAGTGACGCGCTGCGGCTGCGGGCCCTCCAAAAGAATGCCGGCCTTGCGCAAGTACGCCTCGCTTGCGCCTTCGCCGACCTGCCTTGCAACAGAATACGCCGCACCGTCAACCTCAAAGTCAACGCGAATGGATGCGGCGCTTGGCTTGCTTTGCACGTCAAAGCCGCGGACCACATCCGACAGCGTCAGCTTGTGGCTCTTAAGCGCAGGGAACGTGCCGAACAGCCCGAGGCACAACGCCTCCATCACCGAGCTCTTGCCGCTTCCCATCACTCCCACTATGACGTTGGTGCCCTGCCCGAAGGCAAGCTCGGTGCTTTCGTGCGTCTTGAAATTGGTAAGCCCTATTGCGGTAATCATTGCAGTCGCGTTGCCCCCTGCTGGAAGTTTAAGTGCTTGGAAAGAGTTTAGATGCCTTTGGCTGGCAGCTTTCCAGTGAACAAAACAAAATCCCGCTGTGGGGTTGCGGCTTGCAACACAAAAAGCTACTGGTTGCCCTTGATTGCTTCCCACATTACCTGCTGCTTTGCGTCAACTTCGATGCCGTGGTCGGTGATTTCGTACGGGTGGATTGACTTGTCGTGCTTGGTGCCGCGCATCTTCTTGACGCGCAGCGCCCGCAGCTGCGGCATCGTGTAAAGCATGACAACTGCGTCGCACAGGAAGTCTTCGACCCCAAAGCGGCTCGACTCGTTGTGCAGCGCCTCGCAGGGAAGCATCGACGTGCAGTGCTTGCGCCGCAGCAGATCCAAAGTCGAGCTCATCATAAGCCGCAAAAGCTGGTTGTCGCCGGTCCAGATTGAGAACGCAGTGACCGAGTCTATGACAACCCGCTTTGCGCCTATTGCCTCGATTTCTTCCTCTATCTGGCCCATCTCTGCGTTGATTTTTTCAAAGACGTTGCCTTCCTTGAACACGTTCATGTGATAGACTGAAAACAGCTTGTCCTGCGCGAGCTTGTCAAAGTCCCAGCCGAAGTTTCGCATGTTCCAAGCCAAGTTGACCTCGGGCTCGTCAAGCGTGATGTACAGCCCCGGCTCGTTGGCCTTTGCTCCGGCAAGAAGGTATTGCAGGGAGAAGATGGTCTTGCCAGTCCCAGCCTCGCCTGAAAGAAGGACCTGGCTTTGCGGCATGAACCCGCCGTTGATTAGTTCGTTGAAACCCGGGGTTCCCGAGTCAACGCGTTCCGAAGGCACTTGTTGTTTCCCCTTGCAGACAGTAGCCTTGGGAGCTATTTATGTCTGCTGGAAAAAAGAAATAATCAGAAAAAGAATGCGGCGGCCGGGTGCTTAAAGCAGGCCGGCTTCCTCGAACTGGACTTCGGACACGCCCTTTACTGACGAGACGAGCGCTTCGAAGTCCTTCATCTGCGCGTCCTCGCACACAAACGACGCCATTATGGCCTTCGCTCCGAACGCAATCTCGACTACCTTGACGTTGTTGCACTCTGGAAGCTTCTTGATTTCTGCAGAAAGCGCCTCTGGGTCAACGCCCTCTTCGGGGTACGCCTTTATCACTGTGATAACTTTGCCCATTCCAAACCACCATTTAGATTTTTTTGAAATATTTCCTTATCTTTGAGGACTTGTATTTTTCCGGGTAATTAGGCTTTGCCCTGAAGATTTTGGTTTTTCCAAGCCCCAAGCCGTCAAGCGCTTTTCGCAATTTTCCCTCGACGGGCCACTGGTCGTAGCCAAGCACTATTGCGTCCGGCTTTTCCTTGCGCACGGCGCAAAACAGGTCTTCTGCGTCGCCGGGCAGCGCCTTGTCGACAACCGCAAGCGCGGCAACAAGCGACAGCCTTTCCTTTTGTGAAAAGTACGGCTTTTTCCCCTTGATCAGCCTTGCGTTCTTGTCCTGCGCGACAACGACCACGAGCCTGTTGCCGTGCCTTTTTGCCTGGCAAAAAAAGTCAATGTGCCCGGGGTGGAGAAAATCGAACGTCCCGGCCACCAGAACAAGTCCCTTGGGCATGGTTGTCCGTTCCTCCTTTTTTCTTTTTGTAACCCTAAGGCCCACGGAACCCGCACTTGCAGATGTACCTAGTGTTGTTCTTTCGGCACGCGGCGCAGCGGATTACTGTCTCCTTCCCGCACGACGGGCACTTGAATGTGACGTAGTCGTTTGTGCCGGAGCCACAGCTTGAGCAAGTCTTCATTTACAAAACACCTTTGAACGCGATTTTGATTGCACTACCTAGAGGGGCAAAAGGGCCGCTAAAAGCAGGAATATCATTAGGTCCGAAAACGCTTAAATGCCCGCCGGAGGGGGGTGTTTGGTGGGGCTTTTACTGCCGTTATTTATGCGTTGCTTTGCCCAATGTATTTCCCGCATTATACTCCCGTTGCGAATTCTAGTGGGCCCATAGTATAGCTTGGACAGAACGGGAGCTTGCGGAGCTTCAGACCGGGGTTCGAATCCCCGTGGGCCCGCTCATCTTTTCGCCGTTCCTTTTCTGCACTATCATCGAGAGTATCCCGTCTTTGTAGCCGTACGAGAAATTGTATTGCGCGTGGACTTCCTTTCCGCGCGGTATCCTGCATTTCGAAAGCCGCATGTTTATGTGGTGCTCCATAAGCTCAGCAGGCCCTTCGCGGAACATCTGGTAATGCTTGCGCATCTGGTTGAGCATTCCCGCGTACTTGCTTGCGTCAATCTCCACCAGCAAGTGGCCGTCGGAAAGTTCCCACTTGTGCGGGATGAAGCACACCTTCGGTTCCGGCGCCCTGTCGCAGGCAAGGAGCCTCGTCACGGTCTTTTCAAGCGGGGAACCGCCGTTGTTGCATTTTGCCATCTCCGCACCTACTTTCGCGTTATCCTTATCTTGACGTGGCCGTCGTTTGCGACAGCACCAATACTGTGGCCCGCCCCAAGCACCTTTAGGGACATCGTCCCTCGCGTGCCCGTGCAGTTCTGCACCCTATTGTTTGCATGCGCGCAGAGCACCTCGGCATCAGTCGCGCCAGCCATCTTCAGCGATTGGCGTATGCGCTCTATTGCCGCCCTGTTTTCGCTGGTGCTGACTGGGATTTGCGCTTCGCCATTTCCGATTTCAACCTGACCAAGCTCAAGCAAATCGTTTCCGCCAGACTGTGTCCTGCCGCACCTTCCTATTGTCTTGCTGAGCATAAAGACGAAGTTGGGGTCTATTGAAAGCTTGCTTTCCACAAAATCACCGAAGCATCTTTTGTATTACGTAAACGCCGACTATTTTATTCCCGCACCGCACCTGTCGCGGGGTGTAGCCGACTTCCGCAAAGCCCATCTTCTTGTAAAACTTCCTCGCGCGGGCGTTGTTTTCAAGCACGCCCTCGGTGCAGTTGTCGAACTTGTTTTGACGCATCCATTCAAAGCACCCGTCAAGCGCAGCCTTTGCAACGCCTTTTCCGTGCACGCTTTTTGAGAACGCGATTCCAAACTGGCACACCACGTCGTGCCGCCCTACGCCGGGCCGCAGCGCAACCGAGCCCACGACCATCCCGTCAAGCTCGGAGGCTATCCACAGGCCCTTCTTGTGCGCCGCAAGAGCCTTCCTAGTTGACGCCAAGCTTACTGGCCGCTCGACGAGCACGAACTCGTTGACTCCGGGTTCGTTGATGATTTCATTCAGCGCCTTGGCATCCTTTTTGGTTGCGGGCCGCAGCACCAGCGTGCTGTTGCCAAGCTTGATTGTCTTTTTTTTGAAGGCCGCGAGCTTTCTTTCTGCTGGCATAACACACACGTTCTTTCAATCGTCTTGAAATTATGAAATAATATGGTCGTCGCTACTGCTTTTGTTTGTTTGCAATCACAATAATTAGAACTGGGCCCGTAGCTCAACGGACAGAGTGCCTGGCTTCGAATGCCGCAAGAGCCCTTCAATTGAAAGGACTCTTGTTTTACTCTGCTTTCGGCAGGAGCAACCAGGCGGTTGCGCGTTCGAGTCGCGCCGGGCCCGCTTATTTTTCTATCGTTAGTGCTGGTGTTTCATTTCTTCGAAATCTTTGCAACCAGCGCTTCCATAGCCCGTCTCCGGTGGCTGATGGAGTCCTTTGCGCGCTGGCCAAGCTCGCCGAAAGTCTGCTCATAATCGTACTCCTCAGGCATGAAGATGGGGTCGAACCCAAATCCTTCGGTGCCGCGCTCCTTGTCCGTAATCCTTCCTTTGCACTCGCCCTTTGCGCAGAAAATCTTGCCATCAGGGAAAGCGAGGCAGACTACTGAAAGGTACTTGGCGCTGCGGTCTTCAGTCTCGCTGCCCCCAAGCTGCCTTATGATGTCGCGGTTTGCAGCGCCCTGCGCGCAGGCCGGCGAGGTGCACCCGCAGGTCTTGCCTGCGCGGTCCATGAAGCGTGCTGAAAACAATCCGGGCGACTTTGCAAGCGCGCTTACTTCCATCCCGGAGTCCTCGCCAAGGGCGGGAACCCCGTAGCGCTGCGCAATTGCAACCGCCTTTATCTTGGCGTTCTCCTCGTAGGTCTTTCCAGTCTCCTCCACTTTCGGAGCGTCCGGGTAGTTTGACAGCGGCACGAGGTCGGCGTCCCACTTGAGGATTTCCGCAATGTTGTGGATTTCCTGCACCTTGTGCTTGTTTGTAGTTGCTACGATGATTTTCTGTTTCATTTTGTCAGCCTTTTCTTCAGTAGCTCCTGCACTGCCGCAGGGTCGGCCTTTCCTTTTGTAATCTTCATTACGCTTCCCGCGATGAACTGCAACGCCTTTTGGTTTCCTGCCTTGAAGTCATCGACCGCCTTCTGGTTTTCTGCAAGCGCCTTTTCGATTATCGATTCAAGCTCTGCGGTGCTTTGCACTCCCATAAGCCCCGCGTCCTGCGTGTATTGTGCGGCGGTCGTTTGCCCGGCCTTTCCATCCATCGCGTCAATGAGTATTTTCTCCGCGACCTTGTCGGTGACTTTCCTGTCTGACAGTATTAGGAGGAGCTCGGTAATGAACTGTTCCTTTGGCGCGACTTTTGCAAAGTCCCACGAGCGGAAGTTCAATTGTTTTTTGAGCGTGCCGCGCATGAAGCCCGCAGCAAGCTTGGCATCTACTTTCTTTGCGATGCGCTCGAACGCGTCCGCCATCGCAAGCTCCATGCAAAGGGCGTGCGCCTCGTCGTCGCTTGCGCCGTACTGCTTCCTGAACCGCTCCATCTTCTTGCGCGGCAGTTCGGGAAGGCCGTCGCCGATTCTTTTGAGCTGTTCCTTTGTAATCGCAATCGGCTGGACGTCCGGGTCTGGGATGTAGCGGTAGTCGTCCACGCTTTCTTTCTTGCGCAGGCCAAGCGTGATGTCGCGGTCCTCGTCAAAGTGCCGCGTCTCGCGGACAGGCTCCAGGCCGTTCTTTACCATGTTTTTTTGCCGCGAAGTCTCGTAGGTGAGTGCGGAGAACACGCCGTGGAACGAGTTGATGTTCTTGACTTCTACCCTGTTGTGCCCCTTGATTGAGAGGTTCGCGTCAGCGCGCATGCTTCCGGATTCCACGTCGCGCGCTGCGCCCAGGTAGTTCAGCACCGCACGGAGCTCCTCCAGGAACTTGCGTGCGTGGTCGGGTGAAGTGATTACCGGGTCGGTGACAATTTCAAGCAATGGGACTCCCGCGCGGTTGTAATCAACTATGCCGGTTTTGAGGTCGTACCTTCCGGGGTCCTCCTCGATGTGGACTTCCGTAATCGAGACTCCCGCAAGGCTTCCGCCCTCCGCAATCGGGGTGGACGTTCGCTGGTAGTTTGAAGGGGAATCCGGGTAGAAGTAGTGCTTTCGCTGCATCGTCACTTTGTCGTTCATCTTGTCGCATCCAAGCGCAAGGGCAATCTTGAGCGCCTGCTCGAAAGCGTACGCGTTCATGTCGTACGGCTTGGTGCCCGGCTGCGCCGTGCAGGTAGGGCACACGTTTTCGTTCGGACCCGCAGCAGTCTGGTAGTCCGTGTTGCAGCTGCAGAACAGCTTTGATTTTGTCGCAAGCTGGACGTGGATTTCCAACCCGATGATTACCGTAAGTTCAGAGTCGTCCATTTCAGCCAACCAAAGTTGATTCAATCTGCGCCATCAGCGACACGGTCTCGTAGTCGGAGCCGCGCCTTCCAATGACTTGGAGCCCGACTGGCAGCTTGCCTATTTTTGCGCACGGCACGCTTCCTGCGGGCAGTCCGCACAGGTTTGCAGGGACGGTGAGCACGTCTTCCAGGTACGACTGGAGCGGGTCTGCTGCCTTCTCGCCGATAATCCACGGCAGGTTAGGCATGGTTGGGCCGAGTATGAAGTCGCAATTTGTAAGCGCGTCGTCAAACTGCTTTCGCACGTACGCGCGCGCCTTGAGTGCCTTTGTGTACCACGCGTCCTTGTGCTCCTTTGTGGTGATGTACGTCCCAAGCATTATCCTGCGCTTGCACTCCTTTCCGATGTTTGCGGTGCGGACCTTGCTTACTGTTGGGACGAGCTCGTCGTTTGCCTCTGGCTTTGCGCCGTACTTGAGGCCGTCGTACTTTTGCATTGCAGATGCGAACTCGCTGTAAACAAGAAGGTAGTATGCGGGGATGCCGAACTTGACTGCGGGGATGGAAATATCTACAAGCTCGCACCCGGATTTTGTTGCAAACCTGCCTATTGCGTCCTTGACTGCCTTTGCAACCTGCGGGTTTGCGCCCTCAAAGTATTCTTTTGGGATTCCAATGCGGATTTTTTTAGTGGGTTGTGCGAAGGTTGAGTTTGGCGCAGGAACCGCAACGGTCTTTGCCGTAGTGGCGTCCCGGAAATCCCCTCCGGAAATTACCGAAAGCAAGAGTGCGCAACCATACGCGTCCGGTGCAACCGGCCCGATTTGCTCAAAGCTCATCGCCATGTCCGCCATCCCGTAGCGTGAAACCGTGCCGTAAGTTGGCTTGAAACCGGACACTCCACAAAACGCTGCGGGGCAGCGGATGCTCCCGCCAGTGTCAGTTGCAAGCGCCAAGTCGCAAAAGCCAACTGCAACCGCAGCCGCGCTAGCTCCGGACGAGCCGCCGGGAACGTATTTTTCAGTTGAACCTGCGGCAGTAGCTGCACTTGCAAATTCTCCTTTTTCGTCAAAGAAACTAACTGGGTTGACTGTTGCAAAGAACGCGCTTTTTGTGTTGTCGCTCCCGCACGCAAACTCATCGCAGTTGAGGCTGCCGATGATTACCGCATCCTCTGCGCGCAGTTTTTCAACAACCGCCGCGTCGTAGGGCACGACGTAATTTTCAAGCATCTTCGAACCGCAAGTCAGTTTTTTGTCCTTCACCGCAAGGACGTTCTTGACCGCCACAACCAAGCCCGAAAGTTTTCCAACAGGCTTTCCTGCGGCAACCCTTGCGTCTATTTCCTTTGCTTTTGCCCTAGCGTCGTCAAAGTAAGTCTCTATGAACGCCCTTACTGCGCCGTCGTATTTTTCGACCCGCGCAATCTTGTTTTCCAAGTTGGCGCTTGCAGTAAGCTTGCCCGACTTTAAGGCGGCCGTGGTTGAAAGTGTCCTTGGAAGCAGTTCCATTGCGTCTCACTTAGAAGCTCTTTGGAGCAAGCATGTAGTTGTCCTGCGTCCGTCCAAACCCGCGGCGGATAGCCTTCGGGTCAACTATCTTTTTCTCCTCGTCCGGCCTCATGGCGTTGTCGTGCGAAAGCACGTAAGTCTGCGGGGCAACGGAATCGGGGATCTCATCAATGAGGGAAAAGTATTCCAAGATTGCGTTTGCGTCGGCGGTAAGCCCCTCAAGCTCGTCCTGCGACGGGCAGAGCCGGGCTATTGACGCGACGCGCTCGATGTCTTGTTTCGTGATTTTCTTTTCCATGATAAAAAGCAACTTCCTTCGTCTGTGGCCTATGGTATTGACTAGGCCTGTAAAAAGTAAAAAAGGGGGCGTTATGGTGGCGGACTGGTTTTTTGCAGCAACCAGTAGTTTGGCTGGCCACAGAAATCCGGATCAGTCGATTTTTACGCTTCCTGCCTTCGTGCCATCCGATTGCTTTGGCACGCGAACCTCAAGTACGCCATTCTTGTATGTCGCCTTTGCTTTGGAGGATTCGACGACCGCGGGAAGCGAAATGGATTCGGCGTGGCCCTCAAAGCGCGCGGAATACTCGTAGTGCCCGGTAGAGTGCTTTTCTTCCCTGTGCCCCTGGCGCACCTGCAGGACAAGTGCGGACGGTGAGACCTTCAGCGAGATGTTCTCCTTTTTGACACCAGGAAGCTCGATGGTGGCAACCACTTCGTCTTTTGTCTCGAACACGTCAATGACTGGCTCTGACAGCTCGCGGTGCATCATCTTTGCAGCAAAGCGCGGGAACGGGAAGCGCTCTTCCTTTGGGATGCCGCCCAGTGTGGGGATGAACTTGTTGTCGTCTGAAACCGAACGCTTCTTCATAGGCAAAAACCACTCTGGAGTTAGTACTGCGCCTTCATTGAAAACACTTGCTGGTGCGAAGCCTGCTTTTGCGCAAAAACCTGCCTACACGAAAGCGTCCAAGTCCGAATCCGAAAGCACTGCGCCAGGGTTAGCCTCGAATTTCTTGGCAATGTCTTCAAGCGAGCCGAGCCGCCCGCCTTTTGCGCTCTTGGGCATCCGGATTCGCACAAACACCGGGCTTCCAACAGCCTCGCCGATTATGACTCCTTCCCCAACGCGAAGCGTGGTTATTTGCGAGAGTGCGCCAGCATCCATTGCCTCGCAGCTTTCTCCAATGTGCTTGATGTCATTTGGGTTGGTCACGCGAAGGATTACGAAAGTGTTGCACTGCGCAAGCGCAGTAGTGGAAAGGTTTGCAGGACGCTGCGAAACCAGCACGAGGCAAGCTCCGAATTTTCTTCCCTCTCGCGCAATCCTCTCAATGGCGTGCTTTGCCGCGCTGTCGCCTTTCTTGGACTGCTCACGCGCAAAGTTGTGCGCCTCCTCGACAAAGAGTACGAATGGCGGGATTTTTTCCTTGTGCCTTTGGATGAAAAGGCGCGAAGCAAAGTACGCGACTATGATTTGCCTGCGTTTTTGGTTGGTGAATGTGGAAAGGTCGAACACAGTCAGGCCGCCCGGCCGCACCACGTCCTTTGCCTTTGGGTAGTCGTTTTTTGCAAAGAGCCGCAACGACATGAGGCTTTCCACGCTTGCAAGAAGCGGGCCCTTGACGTTGTCCTTGATTTCTTCGTCGGCTTCGATGTGCGCTCGCACGTCGGAAAGGTCGAACGGGATTTCGTTTCCTTCCTCGTCAACTTTGGTCTGCTTCAAGTATGAGATTACCCGCGAGAGTTCCCTGCCTTGCGCAGGAGAAAGGTCGGGCAAGTATTCGGAGGCCTTTGATGCGAGCCTGCGGGTTGCGATGCGCACCTTCTTGCCGTCTACTATTTCAGTCTTTTGCGCCCACTCGAAGTTCCTGCGCTTGTCCGCAAACGAGGTGTACTCGCCGTGAACGTCAAACACAACCACTCCAACCCGGCCCTTTTCCTTTTCGCGCGAGAGGAGCTCTTCGATGATTACTGTTGACAGCACGCTTTTTCCAGCGCCGCTCATTGCAAGTATGGCAACGTGCTTTTGCAGGAGCTTTCCCAAGCCGACCTTGACGTCCAAGTCGTGCGCAAGCATCTTTCCTAGGTGCAATCCGTTGGGGTCAAGCTGGAGGAACTCGGAAATGACTTCGTGCGAAGCTTCGGATACCTTGCTTCCCGGAGAAGGCGGGAACCCGACGCGAAGCGGTGGTTTGCCCTTTGCGTATTTTCCCTGCACCGAGCATTTTGCAACCAGGTACTCCCAGTCGCTTACCGGGAAGTGGTCAAAAAACGAGCCCCCTGTTTTTGCAAAATTCTTTTCGTACTCCGCAATGCTTTCCGGCCGCTCAAAATACCGGTTTGCGGAGAACAAGTCGGAAACTGTTGCAATTATTGGCTCGCCGGAGTCGCCCACCTGCACGTACTGGCCCTTGCGGACGTCTTTGGAGCCTACCACGAAGTAGAACTCGTTTGTCGAGGGGCTCTCAAGAGCCGATATGACTGTGCCGAGTATCTTCATTCGCAGTTTCACTCTTTTCCATCACAATAGGGCAGGCCAAGGATTAAGAAAAGGCCGGGTGGGGTTTTGATTGTCCGTTTAAAAAAAAGAAAATAAAAAGGAAGCAAAACGCTTACACGTCGCTTAGCCCCTTTTCTGTCACCCTAAAGACGCACTCGCCATCAGGCAGGCTTGGGGAGTCAACCAGCTTTGCAATCCTGCGGTCCTCCTTGCTTCTGCGAAGATAGACTCGGTAGGTCGCCTGGTGTGCGATGATGTTCCCGCCAATGGGCACCGTGGGGTCTCCAAACAACATTCCCGGCTTTTCCATGACTTGGTTTGTCACGTACACCGCAAGGTTGTGTGTGTCCGCAAGCTTCTGCAGGTGGTGCAGGTGCTTGTTGAGGCTCTGCTGCCTTCTTGCAAGCATCTCCATTCCAAGGTAATCCGAACGGAACTCGGACATCAGTGAATCAACTATGATCAGCCGGATGTTGTTGTCGCGCACCATCTTGTCCGCCTTCTCAATGAGAAGCGATTGGTGGTCGGAGTTGAACGCGCGTGCGACGAAGATGTTCTTGAGCACCTTGTCAACGTCCATTCCCTTCGCCTCGGCCATCTGCTTGATGCGCTCGGGCCTAAACGTGTTTTCGGTATCGACAAACATTACTGCGCCGCCAAGCCCGCCCTGCTCCTTTGGAAGCTGGGTGTTGACGCAAAGCTGGAACGCAAGCTGGCTTTTTCCGGAGCTGAACTTCCCGTAAGCCTCGGTGAGCGCCTGCGTCTCAACCCCGCCGCCAAGCAGGTTATCCAGTTCAGTTGAGCCTGTTGAGATGCGCTCGATTGCAAGCCGCCTTGTCATGACCGTGTCCGCGCGCTCGAAGCCCATTCCCATTGCTTCCTTTGCAGCCTCGATGATTTTCTCCGCAGTCATCTCGCCGATGCCGCCGATTTCCTGCAGTTCCATCCTGCGTGCCTTGGCTACCTGGTCGAGGTTCTCGTAACCCGCCTCGGCAAGCTTCTTTGCAGTAGACTCGCCCACCCCGGGCAGCTCGTAAATGCTCGTAATCCTTTTCGGTCCCGAATCCTTAGAAACAGCTTCCTGCTGGACCTCTTCCTCTGCTTCTATCTCCATAACTGGAGACTTTTCCTTTGCCATTCTTTACCAACTCCGCAAGAGCCACTCATATGAGGGCATTTTCGCAAATCCTGAATGGATAAACAACTCTGTGCACCTTATAAATAAAAAGCAGGCCGCATTTCCGGTGAAACGGGCGGTTGGCCGCAGGGCGGGCTTGGCGGCATTCGAGCCCGCGCACCCCTTGGTTTTGCGCAGGCTTTCGGCTTGGCTAAACGCAGTCAGGCACGGCAAATTTACCTCTTAATATACCCCACGCCGGCCGTTTTTCCCTCGTGCCCTCGTAAAAACGCTTATAAACGGAATTTGTTTAATTGGTTGGAAGGTAGGGAAGAGAGCAAAACGCGTCTAAACGCGCGTGAGATTTTTTTCCTTCTATCAACACAACCAAATTTGGAGGGGTTTAAACCTATGGTCGCAAAGAAGCCTTTTGGTGGCTACACCATCTCCTTCGCAAGCGTGAAGGATGCAACTCTCGGAGAAGTCTTCGGAACTGGAGCAATCACTCCGTCAGACATGACTAAGAAGCTCTGGGTATTCGTCAAGAAGAAGAACCTTTCAAAGAAGTAGAAAGATTTTCTTTATTTTTTCTTTTTTTTTTATTTTTCCTGATTTTATATTCGCGTACTCAACTTGAGAGCCTGCGGCTTGCGGTTTTCTTCCAGCTGTCTTTTGTGGAATTCCACCGCGTCGTCGCTTATTTTTCCTTTGAAAAGGGCCTTCTCGTCACCGGTCAGTTTTCCATGCATCGAGGCGTAGAGGCGTGAGAAATCGAAAACCGCCGGTTTGGACGCAAGCTTTGCCTCCAGCCGGCTGTTTTTTCTTATCGCGTTGACGATGTATCCCGGCTCGACGTCTATAAGCGTCGCCCCGTCCTTGGAGTGCATGATGTTGCTTGCCGTCGCATCCCAGTGGTAGATTTTAAGCTTGTGGAGTTTGTCGAGTTCTCCCAACGCCGATTTCAGCGCTTCGCGTCTTTTGTTGCGGTTTTCTTCCGTGTCCGCGGGGCAGTTCGTGAGAATTTCGTCCAAGTTATGGCCTTGGACGCGCTCGAAAATCATTGTCGGCCGGCTTTTTCCGTCGAAGAATATCGCAAGCGGCTTTTCCACGCGCACGCCGTTACGCGATGCGCGTTCAAGCTCAGGGAACGCGGGCGGAAGCAGGCGCGTCGAGACTTGTATCTCCGTCCTTTTCCCGTCTGGTCCAACCGCTGCAGTTCCCAAAGAAAAAGTGGTGTTGCTTTTTGTCGCGTCGCCCTTTGCAACCTTGTGCTGCTTTTCCCAAGCGTTCAATACTTCCGGGTGCTTCGGGTCAAAGAATATGTGTGTACGTCCGACGACACCAAGCAGCCAGTCTTTTGGAACGACGTTTTCCGTGAGGTTTGCAAGCTTGTAATTGAAGATTGCAAGGCCCTCATCATATTCTTCTTCGTTGTTTTGTGCCATGGCTATTCCTTTGTTTTACTTAACCGAAATCACGTGTCTTGCCGTGACTTCCAAGTTTCCGGAAAACGAGTTGGTGCGTGCGGCAAACACTCCGCGCACCTTCTTTCCAATCAAGTATTCGCGCTTGAGCCGCACGACAGTGTCCATGTCAACTGTAATCTCGTGGACGTCCAAAAGCTCCTTTGCCTGCGCGTCAAAGAACGCGGCGCGCACATCCTTGGAGCCGTCGTTGAGCACAACCGAGACAACCAGCAAGTCGCGCGCATTCACGCCACCGCACTTTTCACAGGCCTTGGCGCCTGCCTTGATTGAGGTGTTGCACGCGCGGCACTTTTTGACAACCGCTGCGCTGTCGATGCTTGTAATCGTTCCCCAGGAGATGAACTCGTCGCCTTCGGCAGCTGCAGCGAGGGGCTTTTCTTTGTACATCTTGGAGAGGACTTCCTCCTTGTCGCCAAGCGGGTGCTTTTTGGGGTGCAAGAAAACGTGGCCCTTCCAGCCGACGTTGATTTCGAACGCTTCGGAGTTGAGTGCCTTCTTTGCGTAGCCGCCCTCAATTTTGAGCGCGTCGCCTACTTTTGCGCGCTGGCAAACGTCCGCGTTCTTGTCCCACAGGATTACCCTGCATGTGCCGGTGCCGTCCGCAATCAAGAGCTTTGCAACGCGGCCTTTCCTGCCGTCTTTGTAAACGAACTCCTTTTCCTCGTCAACGCGCAGCACGCGTCCGTAAAGGTCAAACTCCGGCTCGGTCTCGGCAAGCTCGGAAATCTTGCGGGTGGGAATGGAGGTGTTTGAAGGGATGCCAGCTGCAAGCTGCGAAAGCTCTGTAGTGATTTCGTCGGGCTTTTTGACAATGACTTTGGTAAGCATCGACGACTGCAGCTCAAGCGGCTCGGTTGTCTTTACCTGCGCGTTGCGGATCAAGAGGAAGTCGTTGCGCTCAATCTTTCCGTACTCGACCAGGTCAACGTCGCGGTTCCAAAGCACAAGCGACGCCTTGGTCTTTCCGTCAGTAATTTGCACATTGCAAACCCTGCCCTTCCGGTTGTTGCGCTCAAAACCCTTCGGTGCAAAAACCGAGACCACGCGTACGAAAACGTCCGCAGAGTCCAGCGCATCCGCAAGGGGAATCACTGCCGAAGTGTCCTCGTCGTTCGAGTCGCTTGCAGCCTCGACACCAGTTTCCTGCGCCAAAAGCTGCGCAGCGCCCTTTTCAGTAAGGAGCCCGGAAAACTCCGCCTGCTTGTCCTTGACCATCTTTCGCACCGACTCTGCATCGGTGCTTTTGGCAGCGGCTATTGATGTGATGAGCTCTTCAAGGCCTGCGTTTGTCAATGGAAAAACACCGAAAGTGCAACGGAAAAACCGGGGCGTTAAACTATTGGACAACAACTATTAAGCCCTTGCGCCCACAACAAATTACCATTTCAAGAGGTAGTTAGCCTATGTTGCCACGCTCCATCGGAAAGACCGAGAAGTACTATCACGAAAAGCTCGAGTCGCAGGGCGCGATGCTGTTTTCGCTCATCGACCCGGACAAGATTTACCTTGAGCGCGCAGTAGCGCTTGCAAAGGAGTCGTACGAAAGCGGAGCTGACGCAATCCTTCTTGGCGGAAGCATCGGCGCGCAGGGCAGCCAACTTGATGAGACAACCCGCATGATTAAGGAAGAGGTTAGCATCCCCGTAGTGCTCTACCCCGGCAACGTGTCAGGGCTAACACAATACGCCGACGCAGTGTATTTCATGCACATGCTCAACTCGCGCGACGCTTACTGGATGTCAACCGTGCTCATACAGTCCGCGCCAGTAGTGCACAAGATGAAGCTCGAAGCAATTCCCACTACTTACCTCATAGTCGAGCCGGGCCGTGCAGTTGGCTGGATTGGAAACGCCAACCTCATCCCCCGCGACAGGCCCGACCTTGCGGCAGCGTGCGCGCTTGCCGCAAAGTATTCCGGCTCGCACGTAGTAATCACTGACTCAGGAAGCGGTGCTGACATTGAGAACCCGCCTTACGATTTGATCAAGGGAGTTGCTGCTGCGTGCAACCGCGAGCTGTTCTACTTCTATGGTGGAGGAGTCCGTACGCCACAGACCGGCGCGCAGGTAATCGCAAGCGGAGCTGACGGAATCCAAATCGGCAACGCCTTCGAGGAAGGAAAGATGGGCGACAAAATCAAGAAGTTCGCCGAGGCAATCCGCAAGGAAGGAAAGAAGCGGGTTTAGTTTTTGGCCGGGTTTTCGATGAAACCGTTGCAGTTCAAAGCCGAATTCAAGCTCCCTCTTTCAAAAGCGTCAGTAACGCATGCGGAAACTTTGCTTTCAAAGCTAGGTGCGCCAAAAAGCGAGCGGGCAAGGAAAGCCGCAGCGGCGTTTTCTGCAAGCAAAACCATCCCACGCTCCGAAGTCGAGCAGCTTATTTCCAAGGAGATTGTTTCCGCGCCCGATGCAGGTTCGGAAATCCTGTCCGTAATGGCCGCAAAATCAAAAGTCGGGCCAAAGCACATACAGAAACTCAAAGAAGCAATCGAAATCTCAAAACACTATCATTTGCTGGAGCTGACTTCAGGCAAAGTAAAGATGATTCACCGATTCCCCTTCCCCTTTGAAGGACCTAAAATAAAGCACGAAGCCGTTGTTTTCGATCTTGAGACGACCCCACAGGAGGAAAAAGTTCTTTTACGACTGCACGGAGCCCGCCCAACCCCGGGAGCAGCATACCTGTCCGCTTCGGTGTTTGGTGACACGATGAGGATAAACACCATCCAGCACAACCTTAACGAGCTTGGACGTCTTGTCTCTACAAAAGAGGATATGCAGGCTGCGGAAAAGTCACGCGGCTCGTGGGCCGAACACCTGCTGTTTTCCGCGATAAAGTATGCAAAGCAAGAAGGGCTAAGGACCGTCCAGATAGTGCCGCTTGTCCACCAGATGCAGAACGTAGAGCCCAACGTGTCCGTCCGCGCACTGACAAAAATCTATGAGGACCTGCCTGCAAGGCTGGGCTTCAAATCGCGCGCAGTCGGAATCTCTCCAAAATCAACCCCCTACTTCTATTCGAAAATCTGGAAAGTGAAAAAAGTCTGGGAAATGGATGTGGACAAGGCCTACAAAAAGTTCGGCCTCGACCGGATAATCAGTTAGTCGTGCTCTTTGAACGCCTTGTCCTGTGCAGGGTCGTTCTTTCGCACCCACTCAATCAGCATCGCGGCGTGCTCCTTTTCCTCGTCGCGGTTGTGCGCAAGGATTTTCTTTAGTCCCTCATCTTTCGTTGATTCGATGCGCTTTTCGTACCAGCTCACCGCCTCAAGCTCCTCGGCAATGCTTGCGCGCGCCTTGCGCAGGTCACTGGTTTCAACGTTTTCGGAATACATAGGCAAACCACCCGAATGCGTTACGCTGCCCGGATTTTTTTAGTTTTGTTTCGAACCGCCGCTCAGCACAGGGGGTAGGGGAGCGTGCAGCTGTTGACTGTGCGGCGTTCGGTGTATTTTCTATGCAGCTGGTTTGAAATAGTGCTAATCTGGTATGTGTTTTGGCCCGATGGCACAGACACCTTTGCGTCGAACTTCCACAGTCCGGGGCCGAACTTTGCAATGTTGGTTGCGTAGTGCAGCCGCACCTCATCGCTTGAAAGCGCGCGGTTCCAGATGCGCACCTCGTCAATCGAGCCGTTGAAGCCGGGGTTGCTGTAGCACCCGTCCTGGCCTATCCAGAAGTTGCTGTCCGTGTAGGCGTCATCGGAACTCACGGTCCGCGTGGCCGTGTTCTTCAGTTCCCCGTTGACATAAATTTTTATCAGGGTGTTGGTGAGCCCCGTTGGGTGCTCGTGCACTAGCGCTATGTGGTACCACTGGTTTGGCGAAACGGGGCCGCCGGACACCGGCGTGAAGACGTACCCGTTGACGTTGCCGCCGGACAGCGTGAACCCCCACTCAAGGCAGTTATCCGAAATTATCGTGACGCTTGCGGCCGTGTTGTTTGGCCGTATCCACGCCTCGATGGTGCTAGGCCCGCGCGTCGTGGAGAGCCGGTAGTTGATTGGCGCGGCTATGTTGTCGTTGCCGTCGAAATAGTATGTGCCACCATACCTTCCGTCTGCGACCCAGGTGGCGCCGTTGTTCGTGCCGTTGTTACGGTATATCGAACTGCCTTTCACCGTTGCGGTGTTTTCCCCCAGTTGCGCGACGTTGTCAAAGTTCATCATCAGCACCAAGCTGGAGTCGTAAATGGAAACGTTCGTGGCATTCCAGGAAAACGTCAGTCCGTTGAGCGCGGCGTCCTTCTCGACGATTCCTGCGGATATCACCGCCTCCCTTGCAGCAGCGCCGTTCTTTGTAGTGCCCTGCAGGAATTCCATGTTTGCGCCGGGCGTGTACTTTGTAGCGTCCACAAGCGAGCTTATCTCCGAACTCTGGTCGCCGAGCGTTTCGTTTGCCGAGCTGACCGTGCCTTGCAGTATGAACACAATAAGCACCACTATGAGCAGGACGCCTGAAAGCATCAGTATGTATTCGAACGCGCCCTGCGCCCTATGGTCCATTTTTCCTCTATAGAATGTGCCCGCATATAAAAAAACTCGCTTCGGTTTTCTGCGCGCTATTTTTAGCGTTCGCGCGCAAAGCATATTCATGGATGGCGAAATCTCCCCCGACCGCGAAGGGTTCTATGCCCACTGCAAAAAAGTAGGTGAGCGCGCGCTTTCAATGGAAAACCCCGTCATTGCCCACCACTACGACGCGGACGGCCTCTCAAGCGGGGCGATAGTGTGCCGCGCGTTCCGCCTCAAGCAGTTGCCCTACGAAGAAATCACTTTCCGCCAGCTTGACGACAAGGCAATCGAGCGGCTTTCTGCAAGCAACCGCAACGTAATCGTAGTTGACTTCGGCTCCGGCCAGGCGCAGCGTATGCTTGCAAAACTCCCTCCGGAAAAAATCGTCATCATCGACCACCACCAACCGGACACTCTTCTTGCAGACCGTCCTGCCTTGCAATTGGCCGAGGCAAACTGCGAGCTGTTCGGCTTGTCCGGCGCCACCGAGGCGTGCGCCGCGTCAACTGCATATTTTTGCTTCAAACACCTTGGAGACTGGCTCATCAACGAGCTTGCAATGGTCGGCATAGTCGGCGACATGCAGGACAAAGACGTGCTCTCGCAGTCAAACCAGAAAGTAGTTGACGAGGGGGTTGCGACCGGACACATCAAAGTCGAAAAGGACCTGCGCGCATTCGGAAGAGTGTCGCGCACGCTCGTCTCATTCATCTCGTTCTGCACCGAGCCCTACCTGCCCGGGCTTACCGGCAACGACAAGGCGTGCGCGCTTTTTGTAAACGACCTTGGCATCCCATTGTTTGAGGAAGGCAAAAGCACAACCGACTGGCAGACAACCGAACACGACGGCACTGGCACCGAGCAAGTCAAGCGCAAGTGGCTCCACTACTACGACCTTTCTTTCGAACAGAGGCAGAAGATTGCTTCCGCGCTCATAACTTATGCCTATTCCCACAAAGTCAAGCCCCACGCAATCAAGGCAATGGTGGGGAACGTCTACTTGTTCCCCAAAGAGGAGAATAATATTGAAATCTACGACGCTTACGAGTTCTCGACCGTGCTCAATGCGTGCGGAAGGCACAAAGCAGAGGCGCTTGGGATGAGCGTGTGCCTGCACGAAAAAGGGGCGTTGGAGTCTGCGCGTTCATTGGTGACGCTTCACCGCACGCAGATACGCTCCGGGCTTTTGTACGCGCGAAAGCACGTCTCCGACTTTGGCGCGTTCTACTTTATGGATGGCCGCGGCCAAGTGGAGGACTCCGTAGTTGGCATAGTCTGCGGCTCGTTTTTGACAAGCGGCGTGGTTGACCCAAGCAAGCCCATCCTCGGGTTCTCGCTGGACCCCAATGGCAACGTAAAAATCAGCTCGCGGGGAACCGACGCGCTGGTTGCAAAGGGCCTTGACCTGAACGTGATGCTTAGGAAGGCAACGGAAGGAATCGGGGTCGGCGGCGGGCACAACGTCGCAGCTGGTGCAACTCTTTTTGCAGACGAGTCAGGGGAGAACGCCAAGCGCTTTTTGCTCAAGGCAAAGGAAATAATCGAGGGGCAGCTTTCAGTCCGCACAAGCTAAAATAAATGCGCGCACGCGAATAGTCATATGGATCCGAAAGCGCGAGTCCTCCTTTCACCCGGCCAGCGCGTGTCCGTTTATTTCACCAATTATTGTAACCAAAAGTGTCCGGGCTGCTTTGGCGGGATGGTCCGGCAGACCGAGGCAAAAAAGAACCTGCGGCCATCCGACGTCCGCGCATTCAGGCAAATCCTCAACGAGGACACGCACGTCATCATCACTGGTGGGGGCGAGCCAACGATGAACCGCCGGCATTTCTTTGGCAACCTTGCCGAGATGTGCCGCGGCTCCGCATCCGGCCACAAGCCTGCGTTCGTGACAATCAAGACCAATGGCCGCGCATTTTCATCCGCCGCAAGCACGCGCGCATTCCTTCGCAGGCTGAAGAAGGCGATGGCGGGGGTGGGCTTCGAGGTGCTGATGTCAATAGACGACCACCACACAAGCAGCCAGACTTGGGAACAGCTTGCGCAAAAGGCGAGGAACCTACGCGCAGCGTCCTTGGACGAGGGCGTGCAGCACGGGTTTTTGACGACGACAGGTAAAGCCGACCCGGAGCACGTCAATTCAGCTGAAAAAATCGCGCGGTTTTGCGGCTTGCCAATAAAACCCTCCGGCGCGTATGTTGGTTTCATCCACGACAAGTGGGAGTCGCACGAGGACTTTCACAACAGGGCAGGCGAGCAGTTATCTGTCACGCTGGGCCCTGACGGCTCGGTATATTCGAACTTCCGCGAGCTGATTTCCCTAAAGCCGTGCGGGAACGTCCGTAGGACTCCTCCAGGAGAGATGCTCGCGTCACGGCACAAGAATCTGGTATATCCTGAAGGGATTGCGTCTATTCAGGGAAGCTTTTCTTTTCCGCACCTGGTGCCGCACAAAGCAGGCGCCCGGAACGTCAGGCGCAAATCCTGATTGAGACTTCCATCCCATCCTTGAGCCTCAGTTTTTCGCGCAAGCCTATTGGCGCAATCACTTCAATTACATCGTCGCCATAATGCGAGCGAGCGGGAAAAATCAGCGCGCCGGGCACTTTTCCATTTACGACAATTCGGAAGCATTTGGAACGGCCAAAGGAGCGTCCGTCGCGGGTGAATTCATTTGTCTGCAGGCCCTCAGAGGTTTTCAGCTTCCTTATTGCTTCGACATCCGACTGCCTTGAAAGCTTCACGTTAAGCGTGCCTGCAAACGGAGAAAAGCCAAGAAGTTTCATAAGCTGGTTTTTGTACTCCGGAAGCGCGATGTAGTATTTCCCCTCGCGAAATCCGGACACGACGTTTCCCTTGATTTCGCGGGTTGTTGCCGAAAGCTTTGCGCCCTTTGCCGAAACGGAATCCTTTGCAATCGCCGCTATTTGGGAAATTTTCTGCCTGCCTTTTGGCGCAATGCGCACGAGCCTGGCCTTGCGCTCGACGAACCCGTCGTTTTCGAGTTCCAAAAGCCAGCGCGAGACCGTCTGCTGGCTTGCGCCCTGCGCAGTGCCCCCCAGTTCGGCAGAAAGCGCGCTGGTTGAAACTGGTATTTCTTCGCAAACAGCGCCCTTTGAGGCGAGAAGAATCAGCAAATCAAGCTTGCACTTTTTCATAATAGTTCCCTTGCAATTCAACGGTTGGACATGTGCGAGTACTTCATGTGCGTCTCAGTTGAGAGCCTCCAGCACTTGCGGGTGGAGAATTGCTTTCCTGACTTTGAGACCCTGCACAGCGCGACGAACCGCTTGGTGTGCAAAAAGTCCATCACCTTTCCCGTGAACTCGTTGTCGCGCCCGATTTCCTTTGACACTGCGTTGGTGGAAAGCGGCGACGGGTAGCGTTCGTAGAGTATCCCAAGCACCTGCTCGGCGACTTTCTGGAAACTCTTTTGGGAAAGGCGCGACATAACAAAGAGCACGTTGCAATAGTTTATTCGAGCCACTCGAAAGTCCAGTTGCGGACTTTCTTTTGCTTGATGTCTTTTTTCATAAAAGCCGCCTTACGAGCGCACGTACGACGCGGCAAGCATTATGTCCTCGCGGTTGATGTGCTTGCGGCCTGCGTGGTATGAAAGCTGCTTTGCGCGCAAAAGGATTTCCTTGCCTGAGTCCTCAAGCTTTTCTGAAAGCTTGATGCTTGCGTCCTCGCCAACTCGCTCTGCGCCCGACTTGCGTATGATGCTGTCCATGTCGAACAGCGAAAAAGAACCCCTTATCATTTCCAATAACCCCCCTATCACAAGACAAGAGTCGCCTGCCAGCGGCCTGGATGGTCTTGCGTCTGTACTTTGTTTGCCCTTTTGTGGCACCAATTTCCCCTGCCAGGGAAAAGCTGCCAACGGGCGATTTGCGATTGTTTTTCTAATATGACCGCAGCGAAGCGGCAAAGCCGTCTATTGCGACGCAAGCCTCTCCTGCGACTACTGAGAACTTCAACGAGGACGTGCGGTGCGCGTGCATCTCATATACTGCTGCCAGCGGCATTTCGCCAATGTGGCTCAACCTTGCGCGGCGGTTTGCGTCGGCAAGTTCAAGGAACCGTTCCAAGCTTATTTCCATTTTTGCATTTGCACCTCTTGGCTTTGTCGTCTTTTGTTTCAGTTCATCGTGAAAATGTTGCGGATTTTTTCGTTGGCAAAGTAGATGTTGCGCTTCTTCTTTCCAACGACCTGCTTCTTTACGCTGATCAGCGGGAACGGCACTTCGGGCTTGCGGGCAATCTCGGCTTTGTCGTCTCCTCGAAGCTGGTAGAGCGCGTTGAACGCGGTGTTCTGCGAGAGCTTGGTCTTTGCCATGATCTGTGCAAGCGTAAGCCCTGCGGTGCTTGGAAGCAGGAGCGTCAATATCTGCTGCTGTGACGGCGAAAGCTGTACCCACCACTCCGCGTGCATCGTTGTAAGGAAGTTGAGCGAGTGGCCGGAGGGCTTTTGTTCGGAGCCACCTACATCCGTGGTTTCGGCAGTTTCCTCCTCATTGGCATCATCTGCGTTGACGATTCTTGCAGAAGGGACTGCCTTTTGCCTTGCATTCTTGGACTCTGCAATAATCCCTGCAACAAGCGTGTCACTTTCGTATTGCTTTTCCAAGTCAGTCATTTCAGGAGTGATGATTTGTGCGGCTGTTGCGCCATCGTTTGCAGCCGCGGCCTTCTTTTCGTCCGTAATCGCAATGACCTTCGGCTTTTTTGCGCGCAGCTTGTCCATCCGCTTTTCGTCAAGCGCAAGGTCCGCCAAGTAGTTGTTCAGCTCGTCAAAAACGTAGCGCGGAGTAAGAAGGTTCTGTTCGGTGAACGTCTTGTCAAGGAACTCGGAATCAAAAGGAACAAGCCCGCTTCCGCCAACTGCGGCTATGCGGTGCGCAATGATTTCGCGCATTTCCTTTGCCGCAAACTTGTTGCGGTAGAACACGTTCCCCTCGCCTACGATGTGCAAAAGCGAGTCGGGGAAGCTGTCCTTTCCAAGCGCGCACAGCACCATCCGCAAGTCGGGAAGCTCGTCAAGCAAGTACTTGAACTCCATGTACATGTCAGCGTTCTTGAGCAGGTGCGCCTCGTCTATGAAGAACACGACCTTGCGGTTGTCAAAGTAGCGCACGCGCTCGGCAATCTGTGCGCGGGTGGCTCCCTTTGGTTTCTTTCCTGCAAACATGCTGCGTATCTTGTTCACAATCCCGTGCTTTGCAGCGCCAATCTCGCCTGCGAACTCGTCAAGCGATTCTGGAGGCTGCTTGAAAAAGAAGGCCACAAACTCCTCCTTTGGGAGGGAATACAGGACATAGTGCAGGGCCGAGGTCTTTCCAACCCCCTTTGGGCCCAACAGGATGCAGGCCTTGGTGTCGAACGCAAGCTTCTTGAGCATGCTTGCGGACTCGAACGGGCAATAGAACTTCAGGAAATCGTCCTTGTTTTCCAGGCGCAGGTCCTTTACGAACGGGTTTTCGCTCCATCCGAGTACGGACATCAGTTCCTGTTTTGCTTCAAAGACTTTTTCCATGTTCCTTACAACCATTTGATTTTTTGTAGACAACTTTTGTAAGCGATGTTTAAAAGCCTTGGTAAATAGTGGAACTGTAAGCACCTTACAAGTCACTTTTGGATGGGGTCTTGTAAATGACTCGTAAAAGGCACATATTACTAAAAACCTAGGCGTAAAAGACATCTAAAAGATATGTAAAAGATGCGTAAGTGACACTTAAGAGTTATATACAAGAAAACCTTACCATTGTAAAAGACAAGTAAGTTGGTTGTGCAAAGGTTGGGGGACTTTCCTGCACTTTTTGCCTAGCTTGGCCTTTATAAACCACAAAGTTAGGCACTACAGTTAGGCACTACAAACGGGCCCACCGGAAGCGACCCCGGCACTTGGTTTTATTTGTTCCAATCCAAAGCAACTCATCACCGTTTGGGAAAAAACATGGCCATAGCACTTGCGGCACAGGTTGGGCAAAGTCCGGCACAGATGCGCGCGCTTACAGACAACGGCAGGCTCTGCGTGCAGTGCAAGGGCGGAAAGTTGTTGTGCGGCATGCGCCAATGCCCCATACTTGACCGCATCCAAGTCATCGCGCCAAAGCAGGAGTCGCTCAAAAAGGACGTCTTTGGCGCATCTCCACCCAACCTCTTTGTCGGCCGTGCGGGCTACCCCGAAGTCTATGCCGGCCCCCTCGTGTCCTTTGACGATTCGGTGACTTCAAACAACGCCCTCCTGTGCGACGACCCGTCAAACTGGTTTGGCACCCCCGTAAAAGACATCATACAATTCCGTGCAGCGTTTGCGCGCGGGATGCAGCGCTCAAGCGTCCGCAAGCCAACCCGCGAGATGGAGGACCTCTCCTTTGCGCTGCTTGCGGAGAACTCGGTTGACATGGAGGTTTCCTTTGCCAAGGTACCCACTTACAGGATATCCTTTTCCGAAGTCGTCCAGCCGATGGGTCCCTCCGGGCCATTTGAAAAGCTCAAGCTAGCCTCAAACCCCAAGATTCCAAAAAAGACGGACTCCTTGATGGAAGAGAATTTGGACGCAAGAACTGCTGTTTCCGAGCTATTGGAGGCTGATTTTGGCTCCTATTACATACAAAAGCTCCTCTCCGCCGGGCTTTTGGGCAAAAAAGACAGAAAAAAGATGGTTCCGACCCGCTGGAGTATCACTGCCTCCGACAAGATTGTCGCTGACGACCACTTGGACAAGGTTCGTAATTTCGAAACCATATCAGAAGTTTATGCGTACTCAAGCGAGTACCTGTGCAACCGCTTCGAAATCCTTCTCTTGCCCGGAGCTTGGGAGTTTGAACAGTTCGAGTGCTGGACTCCTGGTACTGCTTGGAACGCGTTCGGCACCACCGCAAGCATCGCCCACGAGTACGAAGGCTTTGCTGGACGAAGCGACTACGCAAAAGAGGAGGGTGGGGGCTATTATGCCGGCAGGATAGCAGCTGCGGAGGCGCTTCTTGCGATGCGGCGCCAAGGCAAAGTGATCATAATCCGCGAAATCGACGAAGGCTACGACGTTCCAGTTGGCGTGTGGGAGGTCCGCGAGAACGCGCGCAACGCCTTCCGCAAGGGAGCCGACGCAAAGTTTGCGACCCTCAAGGACGCACTGGCTTACGTTTCACCCCGGCTCAAAAACCCCATATCTTCCTACCTTGCAAAGAGCAGAATTATGGGCCAGACGAGGCTTTCAAGCTATTTTTAGCAATGATTAAGTTCGGGGCAGTTCTATCTTTTAGTGGGGCAATTGCTTGGACGATACAATCGATGGGGTCGGCGAGGATTCGGGCGAGGCTACAAGCGCCTCCGGAAAGAGTTTTGTCAATATTGGCACAATAGATAGTGTGGATGGTCGTCCAGCACTACCATTTTCCGTCGCAGCACTTGTGGTTTCCTTCGTGCTGCTTTATTTCACGCCGATCTTAGACCTATTTTTGGGGTTTGGCAACCCCCTGTTCGAGATTGATTCTGCGACTAGGCTTATTGTTTCGGCGTTTCTTTCCTTTTGAATCGCCATCTTTTGGGAATATATTTTCTAGTTTAGGCCCAAAAACCGGCTTTAACTCCGGGGTTCTAACGTTTGCGGTAAACCGTAAAACTCTTTATTTTGCTGTTTTTCCAAGAAGCCTGAAACTCCTTTTTTCCAACTTGGGTGGGGTTTGACTATTTTTGACTTTTTGAAAACTAGTAGTCGAGGCCGTAGCTATTCAAGAGCTTGGCGTTCTTCTTTTTCAGCCAGTAGGCGTAGGCTCCCCCCGCTACCACTCCGGCCAAGTGGGCGGAATAGCCGATGCCTCCAGCCAGGCTCAAAGTGCCCCAAAGGCTGACCAGCGTCCAGAAGAACATCATCATCCACATTGGCACCGGCACGAAAGGCAGGAAGATTATGGAAACCGGCAAGTTGGGTTCTAGTATGGCAAGCGCGCCCGCTATACCATATATTGCGCCCGATGCGCCCAAGCCGGGTATGAATGAGCTTGGCGAAAGCAAAGCGTAGCCTATGTTTCCGATGATCCCGGTTGCAAAATACAGTCCCAGGAAGCGCTTTGCGCCCAGTTTGTATTCCAAATACGGCCCGAACGTGGCGAGGGCGAACATGTTGAAGAACAGGTGGCTCCAGTCGCCGTGCATGAATATTGCGGTAACAAGCGTCCACGGCTGCGCAAGCACGAGGTTGGGCGTGACTGCAAACAGGCGTGTGAACCAGTCTGGCTCAAGCGGCGACGCGGGCGTGAACGCCAGCTGCAGGAGGAAAACAGCGATGCAGGCGCCGACAAGATAATAGGAGTAAAACGTGTTCTGCTGGCTCATGGCGGGATCTCAATTATTTTACCGCACTACAAAATAAAAGCGCTTGTTGCTAAAGACCTCTATGGAATCAGGCCGGCCCCGCATAATTTCCGTAGTTTCCAAGGATGCAGAGGAACGCCTGCCACCGGACGAGGATGGGGTGTTGGTGCTTGAGTCCTACGTTCCTGCGGGGAGTGCCTCGTCGCAGGTTGCTGGTGTAAAACCGCCGGTTTTGCAGCCACTGGCAACGCCACAACCGACAAAAACGTCGGAGAAACAAAAACCTGCAATTAGTGTTTTTGGCTCGCTGCTTTCAAAAATACGCTCGCTTTTTGGACGCTAGTTTTCAAACCAGTACAACTTGACAGGCGCCCTTATAGGAATACTAGGACGAGTCCCAAAAGCATTACCCAAAACCAGGTTCCCCACGAGTCGGACTTGGTGTAGTGTATCAGGCTTCCAAAGTAGTCTCCGTGGACGAGTTTGGGGTCAAGGTCGATGCCGGGCACGCCTTTGAATATGATGCGCAGTGGTATGGTCAGCGCCCCGACTATGAAGTCGATGGTGACAAAGACGATGTCCAGTACCGATTCATAGCTTCTCATTGTTTGTCACTCTTTCTGTGTAGTAACATATTGTCAAAGTGGTATTTAAGCCTTCCTTTGGCGGCTCTCCTTGTGCATTTTTCCGCTGCTTCCACCCCTGACAAAGGCTTAAATTGTGCCAAAAAGTAATCGCTTCAGTTATTAGTCCGGGCGCCGGGAACTCCACCAAGGGCGGCCGGGGATGTGTTTGTTATGCGCAGGATGATGTGGTTCAAGGTAGGCGACACGAAGTTCCACCTTCTCAAGCTGGCCGGCTCGTTTCTCATAGTCACTTTCATGCTCAAAGTCATGCAGGCGGCGTACAACATCTTCCTTACCATGGAAAAGGTGCGCGCAGCAGAGGTCAACCCCGCGCTGATCTCGCAGTTCTTCGGCTGGACTATGGGCGCAACCGCGTACCCGTCAAGCCCGACCGCGTTTTCAATGCAGGACCTCATCGGCGTCCTCCTCACCCCCACTGCCGACTTCATGATGTGGCTTGGGTTCCTCGTAATCGCGCTGATGGTCTACCAGGCAGGAAAGTTCGTGTTCCCCGTTGAGGAGTACGAGCGCCCGGTCCCAGAGCACCACCGCCAGGCCATAGTGGAGGCAGTGCGCGCGCACCGCGAAAAGCTAGCGCGTGAGGCAGCGGCAAGAAACGCGGCAGCAAAGAAACCCGCATACCGGCGCTAAAGCCTCTTTTGTCTTTTCCTTTTTTCCCTTTCTTTTCCAACATCTTTTTTTTTTTCAATCCTTTGTTTTTTATTCTGCCCCGCAGTTGCTTTTTTCAGGGGCGATTGTCGTGTCTTTTGTTCGTGGCCAGACTGGTTTGGAATATTTGCTTATGATTGCGGGCGGAGTCCTGCTTTCTGCTGTTGTGATGGTGGTTGCAAGCAACAACCTCAACTTGGCTGCTGGCAGCGTCAACTCTTCAGAGTATTCCACACACATCCAGAACTATCTTTCAACTGGTACTGGTGCAAATGACGGCGACTGGGTGATTGTGGGCGATGACCAGTTCTCCGGAGTTCCCGGCAACGTGGGCATTGGAACAACAAGCCCGGTTGCGAAGCTTGATGTAAATGGCGATGCAGTAATTCGCGGCAACACTACTGTGCTTGGCGTTTCGACGTTCAATGCGACAATGGACCTTTCAAACCACAGCATCACTGGTCTTGCTGCGCCTGTCAACGACTCTGATGCGGTTAACAAGGGGTATGTGGACGCAGCCGGCGGTTCCGTGGGGTCAAACACCACCGTAGTATTCAACTCCACACTGAACGTTGGAATGCCGCTGCAGGGAGAGCTTGATTTCAATTCCAACGTCGCAGGCTACAGCATGAACACGATTCCCCTGTCACTTCCCAAAGCCGATTGCGGGGTGAAGATTACTGCTTGTCATAACGCGCCTGCAAAGATGGTCATAGGCGCAGACCCTGTGGCAAGAATAACTAGGGCTGTAATCAACGGCGGCCCGGATTTAATCCGTGCGACCCAGGAGCCCGATATCGGCAGCGGGTGTGGTACAGGAAGGTATTGTGCCTTCAACCCCCCATATTGTGGCGCCGCATCTTGCAAATGTTCTTGCTGCCCCACTGGTATGGGCCCGCTTTATGCAGATTGGCGGAATGGCATTTACTGCAACAACGCCAACTCGACGTTCCCCAATGTTGACATGACGCACTACCGGACTTATGGCGACCCCCGTTGTTCTGCTGCTGGCGCAAACGAAATTAGCATAGGGTACAACGACGGCGAATACACCTGCATATATTGCCCGTCCAATCATCCCATCTACGACCCAACAAGCAAGAACTGCATCAAGAACGCGACCGTGACGACCAACGCCATAGGCAGCGCGTGTTCTACACTCAACACTTACCTACCTACCTCGTTCACCGACGTGACGTTCCTTGACGCAGGCAACCTTCCCACAAGTTCGTATATAATCAAGGTCGCGTACAACTGCCCGTCGGACTAAAGGCAATTGTGGCTGTTGGGTGAACGTGGGAGCGGGTTCGCTCTTCGCTTCTTTTTGTTTTTCTTTTTTTTGTTCTTTTCTTTCTTCAGAATCAGCGTATTTCCTTGTGGTCCTTGCGCATGCCGTCGCCTGAGACCATCTCGGAGCGGTTTGCGTTCCACACCGAGCCATAGCGCTCTGAAAGCTGCTCTTCTATGTTCTTGCTGCGGACTATCGAGCGTGCAATCATGCCCTCGTCGATGAGCGGCGCATGCTCGGTGACTGCAAGGTCGCCTGCAAGCCTGATTACTCCGGATAATTCGCGCAGGCGCAAGGTGAGCGCGTCGTCAGTGCTGTCGACTTTCTTTGCGCGCCGCCTTGCCTCGTTAATCATCGCCTCAACAGCGCCGATTGTGGCTGGCGGGATTTTGCCGTCCTTTTTGATTTCCTGCGCCACGAACTGCGCAAGCTTCTGGCGGTTCGCCTCAGTGTCGGGCATCGTAGTCTGCAACAGCAGCTCGTATCCGTTTCCGATGATGCGCGAGCGCAGCGGCGGGAGGATGTAAGGAATGTCATTGATGTTTGATGCGCCCATCAGCACGAAGTCGCAGGGCACGTCGTCAACGCGCACCGACGCGCCGCTTGACTGCGGGTTGCGGCCCACTATCGGGTACTTCTTTTCCTGCATCGCGGTAAGCAAGAAACGCTGTATGTTGTGCAGCGATGAAATCTCGTCGATGAAAAGCACACCCTCGTGCGCCTCGTGGATTGCGCCGGCGACAACCCTTGTGTACGGCGGGGTGCCGATTTGCGCGTGGCCGCCGTACGGGTCGTGGCGCACGTCGCCTAGGAGTTCGGTCTCGGAAGCGCCGGTTGCGACTATGAAGTTCTTGCGTGAAAGCGCGATGATGGTCTTTCTTGGGGTCTTCTTTTTCTGCAAGTCGAGTTTTTCAAGCGACAGCTGGTCCATCACGCGTATCTTGTCGCCTGCACCCTCGTACACTATGATTTCTTCGCGGCCGTCCTCGGTTGAGCGAGTTGTGTGCACGCGCGCCTTCTGGCCGGTTGGCACGTGCGGGAAAAGCAAATCCCCAAACGGCGAGCTCTCTGTTGCGTACTTGTCCATCCCGCATGACGGGCACGCGCCGTCCTGTTGCCGTGAGAGCTTCCCACAGCGCCTGCACCTGTAACCAAGGCGCTCGGCAACAAATGAGGGCACCTCGCGCGGGTCCACAATCCTTCCTTCAAGCTGCTTTGCAAGCTTCTTTTCCTTGAGGATTTGCTCCTTTGAAAGGACCTCAATAATCGGCCGCTCGGGGTTTTCGGGGTTGTGGAGGACGCTAATTTCGTGCTCGGGTTTTGGGAGGCAGTATGCCGTAGCCTGTGCAAGCATTGACTTTCCGGTGCCAGGCGGGCCCACCATGAGCACGTGCCGCCGTTGCATCGCCGCAATCTTGCAGTACTTGACTGCCTCGTCCTGGCCGATGACTTGTTCCAAAGGATTCCTGGGGATTTCTATGTCCTGCGTAGTCTCGGCTGACAAGTAGGGAAAGTCAGATTCTGCCATAGTATTACAAGGCCCGTAAAAGCTAATAAAACAAGAGCGAAAGCAGGTCTGGCACGAGCAGGCAAAGCACCAGGCCGGCAAGTATGTACGGCCCAAACCTCGGCAAGTCCTTTTGGACCGGGAACTTGTGGATGCCTTCCTCTTGCTCGACTTTTTCAAGTATTTTGCGCTGCTCAGCGGTGAGCACGCGCTCGATGCCGTACTTTTGCACGATTTTTTGCGGGAGCATCTCCGTGCTGATGATGTCTTCGTCTTCGAACTCCTTGCGCAAAACCCACTTGAGCGCGACTTTTTCGGAGACGTCCTTTTTGAATATCACAAGGAAAACCGCGGGCGCAAGGAGGAACGCGATTAACGCGGTCTTTTGCTGCGCGATGCCGAACACGAAGTTGAGCCAGTATATTATGAACAATGCCGCAGCAAGGGTCGCACCGCCCATTATGTAGTTTGGGCGCAGTTTCCTAAAGCCGGTCTTTTGGTAGAGCTTCCACGCGTAGATGTAGCCGCTGATTGCCATCCCCAAAAACGAGCAGGCAAGGTAGATGGAAACAAAGAATGGCAGTATCGGAATGAAGAAGACGACTTGCTGCTGCGCCGCAAGGCCAAGGGTTGACAATACTTGCGCCATCGCCTCCGCGGGGTAGTATGGGAGAAGCGCCTGCAGCCCGCAGAAAAGCAGCACGTCGCCACCGCCGAGCTGGCCCGTGCGGTAAAGCACGTAGCCTATTGCAAAAATCACAGCGGTTATGCCTATTGAGTAGAGCGCGAAGTCCCAGTCGAACATCAGCACGTTGAACAGCGTGCCCAGCGCAATCATTGACACCGTGAGCTTGTCGTCGATGAAGCTGGTCTTTGCATCCTGGTACGCGGCTGCGCCGGTGCCAAGCAGGGCGGCTGCGATGCGGATGAGCTCGAAGTTCAATGTAAAACCGCAACAATTAGGGTTTGGGGTTTTATTTACCTAGCCGCCGGCGTCTTCTTCACTGCTTTTTCTTTGGAAGCCTTGCAATGATTCTTTCCTTGGCTTTTAGGACTTCCTCAGGAACGCAGGGGTTTGGCAGCTGCTCGAAATGGTCAGGAATTTTTATGAACGTCGTCTTTTCCTTCACCGGATACAGCGAATAGAAGAACCCATGTGGTGTTGTTTCATACCTGCCCCTGTGCGGGTTCCACACCTTCTTGTTGACTCCGACATAATTGCCGCCTGAACTGTGAGTGTGGGACATTGCGACTTCATACTGGTCCGGCTGCAATTGCTGTTCCGGTTTTGGTTTTTTCCTGAATATTCCCAGTATGCTCATCTCATCCCAGCCCCCGGCATCATCTTTGAAAGCCCCTTGAGGAAACCGCGGTTGCCGCGCATCCCCTTAATCATCTTCTGCACGCGGTCGAAGTTGTCTATCATCTCGCGTATGTCGTCCATCTTTTGGCCCGAGCCCTTGGCTATGCGCTCCTGGCGCGAGCGTACCTTCATCAGCTTGGGGTCCTTGCGCTCGGCGGGAGTCATCGAGTTTATCGCAGCCTCAAAGGACTTCATCTTCTCCTCGCTCTTTCCGACCATCTCTTCCGGCAAGTCGTACGCGCCCACCATCTGCATGATTTGCTTGAGTGGGCCCATCTTTTTCATTGCCTTCATCTGCGCAAGGAACGTCTCAAAGTCAAGCTTGCCGTCCTCCATCGCCTTCTGCAGGTTCTCCTCGGACGACATTTCCTTTGCCTTGGAAAGCAAAGCCTCCAAGTCGGGAAACCCGCACAGTCGCGCGACGAACTTCTTTGCGTCGAAAGCCTCGAACGCCTCTGGTTTTTCTCCTGATGCTATGAACGCAATCCTTGCTGCTTTTGAAGCAGCTACTGCGGAGAGCGCGCCGCCTCCCTTGCCACTACCATCCATCTTTGTGACTATGACTCCGGACAGGCCGACCGCGTCGTCGAACTGCTTTGCCTGCCTTGCTGCGACCTGGCCGATGTCTGCGCTGATTACTAGGAATTTTTCGTCCGCATTGATTGTCGAGTCGATTTGCTTAAGCTCAACTGCAAGCTCGTCGTCAAAAGCCGAGCGGCCTGCGGTGTCCATTATTATGACGTCGTAGTTTGGCGAAAGCGCCTCAACGCCTTGGCGCGCAATCCTTGCCGCGTCCTTGTGCGTCCTGTCCGCATAGAACCCGGCGTTTACTGACTTGCACACCTGCTCAAGCTGGTCTATTGCAGCAGGCCGGTGTACGTCGCCAGCAATCGCAGCTACCTTCAGCCCTTTGGACTGGTAAAGTTTTGCAATCTTTGCAACCGTGGTGGTCTTTCCGGAGCCGAATAATCCGAGGAGGAGTATTTTCTTTTTCTCAACAGTTGGGACGTATGCCTCGCCGCCCATCAGGCTGCACAGTTCCTCGTACACCACTCGCGTGGCGTGTTCGCGGATGCTTGAGCCGGCCTGGATTTTTTCGTTGAGTATGCGTTCCTCAATCTTTTTGCACAGCTGGGAGACCAGCTTTACTTCGACGTCGTTTGTGATGAGCACGCGCTGGATGTCCTTGGAAAATTCCTTTACTGCCTTCTCGTCGACAAGCGCCGCTCCGGTGATGCGCGCAAGCGCCTTTCGGATGCCCTGTCCCAAGTCCATTCAGATTCCACGTTAGCCTGTTTGTAGTTCGATAAGTATTTTGAGATGCAAAGCAAGAAAAAGCGGAGGATTACCGGCGGAAGCGCACGTATAGGGCTTCCATCTTATCCGGGCCGGGGTTGGTGATGCGGTGCATCTTGCGCGATGGCACAAGCAGGTAGTCCCCTGCTCTGACGTGTATCGTCCTGCCGCCCGTATCAACTGCCGCTTTTCCTTTTGTGACTGCGATTACCTCGTCAATGCCGTTGTGCATGTGCCAGTCGAATGTCCCGTTTTTTGGAAGGTAGCCAACGGAGACCGCCTCAAGCCTGCTCTTTGGGACGTCAAGATGGGAATAGACCATTTTGCGCTTTCCGGAGCCGCCGTGCGCGTCCTCCGGTACGACTGAGGAGATGTGGCGAACCAGTATTTTTTCCTTGCTGGGCTTCTTCACGTGCTTTACCTACGAAAATATTATCCCAAGCGGCCCAAGCACCGACTTGAGCGCCTTCTTGCTTGTCTTAAAGCCGGATATTGCAAGCACGCCGAACACGAAAAAAGACGCGGCAGTTGCTGCCGGGCCCCATGCAAAGTACCCCGGCACGAACACCGCAAAGAGCGCGGCAAGCGGGCTTGGCAACCCATAATAGACTCCCTTCTCCGCCTTTGGGTCCTGCAGGTTGAACCAGGCAAGCCGCATCACGATGCAGATTGAAAAGAATATCGCGCACGCAACAGTGACTGCGTCAAAGATTGCGCCGCTGAGGAGCATTCCCATCACCGCGGGCACCGCGCCAAACGACACCGCGTCGGCAAGCGAGTCAAGCTGCAGGCCGAAGTCGTTGTTCTGTTTTGTCCAGCGCGCCACCTTGCCATCCAGGAAGTCGGCGAGTATTGCAAGCACGATGAGTGCAGGCGCCCAAGGAATTCCCTGAAGCGACATCACGATTGCGAGTATCCCGAAAGCGACGCTTGCGAAAGTGAACGCGTCTTTGAATGCAAGTTCCCCGGCCTTCCTGTTAAGCAGTGTCATAACAGGAAAACGGGCGTGGCGGTAATAAACCTGACGAAAACCCGCAGTTGGTTGCACGGCGCAATCCAGCCGCCCAGCGTGCGTGCTTGCAAAATGTTCCAAACCAAGGGGCTTCTAATCGGGTTTTATTGGTTGCCCAACACTATTGTAAATCACCGATTTTTAGGGCCTGTAACTCAGCTTGGTCCAGAGTGCCAGTCTTATATGACGCCAAAGCCCCGCAAGGACTTTGGTTCTAGGCGAACTGGAAGTTCGTGGGTTCAAATCCCACCAGGCCCACTTACCCTTTTTTCAATGCCCTTATTGTAAATTATGTTGCGCCCATTTGACGCAGATGAGAACCATGAAACGCAAGCAAGCATCGCAGTCTACCTTTGAGGACGAGGCGGCAAGGAAACGCATCGGCACTTTGCTGTCGCTTTCAAAGGAAGCGTACCTTGCAGGCGAGCCCAAGCTCTCAACGCGCTATGTTTTTCTTGCACGCAAGATTGCGATGCGCCACAGGCTCAAAATTGGCGTGGAGTCGTTCTGCAAGCACTGCAACCAAATATTCTGCAAGCAGGGAATCACGCACAAGGTGCGCGTGGTTTCCGGAAAGCCCTGGCGCGTGTGCGGTGCTTGCGGAAAAAAGAGGTTGGCAGGAAAGGCAAAGGCGGTGAAGGCTGTTTGATTGCCGCTGCTGTTGCCAGAAACAATATTTTTGCCCAGCTGTGCATGGTCCTTGTTTTTGCCTTAGCCTCCTTTTGCCCTTTTGCATCCGCACAATCAACCGAATCAATAGGCTCCTCCGTTGTTGCGGCGCGGCTTGAGTATTCCGTCTTAGTCCCAACAGCCGCAACCGACGTGATTTTTTCAACTTACGCGTTCGCAAACTTCTCCGCGCAGTCAGCGACTTTCAACTCGTCAGATTCGTACTCCCTTTCAACAGACCCGTTCGGCAACAGCGTGCTTTCCTTCCACTACAAGCCAACCCCGGGCGAGGCTAACAAGATAACGATCAACGCGCTGGTCAACGTGTCCTACGACCCTTTGCGGTATGATTTTGAGCCTGTTACAAAGTCGGGAGTCGATTACCTTTCCCAAAGCAAGCTGGTCATAGTAGATTCACAGGCAGGGTCCTTGGCTGCGTCCATCACCTCCAATGCATCAAGCACGCAAGAAGCCGTCGCGGCCCTCTCTTCATGGGTCTATGAGAACATAATCTACGACTCAAAATACAAGGACGCCGCGCTGGACTCATCAGCAACCCTTGCAGCAGGCCGGGGCACGTGCGACGAGAAGGCACACTTGTTGGAAGCGCTGCTTCGTTGCAAAAAGATTCCGGCAAGGCACGTTGTTGGCTTTGCGTTTTCAGGCGAGGCTTGGGAGCCGCACGCGTGGGTGGAGGCTGCAATCAACGGGACGTGGGTCCCCGTTGACCCAACCTTCAACGAGCTTTTCTTCCTTGACGCTTCGCACCTGCGCCTGGCAGTCGGACGCGACCAGGAGGACACGAAGTATTCACTGAAGGCAACCGGCACGAGCAACCTTTCCGGCACCACCATCAACGCGGCAACCGCGTTCTCATTTGCCTCGCAGTCAAATTATTCGCAGTTCTTCTCGTTGTCCGCGTCTTTTCCGGAAGGCGTTGGCGGCGCGTCACAGTCTGGCTTGGTAAACGCAACCGTCCGCAACCTACTTTCGCGCACAATCGCGGTGCCGGTTTTCCTTTCGCTGCATCAAGACTTCTCAACGCCAAGCCAAAAGGAGCGGCTCTTGGTAATTTCCCCAAGCTCGCAGGCAGCGTTGTCTTGGGACGTAGTGTATCCTTTCAAGGTCTTGGGCGGGTACTCCTACAATTATTCCGCATCAATATCTGCGTATGGCGTTGAGCGGACGGGCTACCTCCTTGCGTCGCAAAACGGCCCTGAGCGTCCGCAGCCTTCGGTCGCAGTTGAGAACTTCGCAGCAAGGAAGCTTTCGGACGGCATCCAGGTTTACTTCTGGCTGCGCAACACGGGCGGCGCGCAGCTTTCAAACGCGGCGATAACCCTTTCCGTTTCGGATTCGAACTTTTCAAAAACAGTTGGTTACCTTGAAGTGGGCAACACCACCCGCGTCGAGTTTTTGGTGCCATACTCGCTTGCGGCAAACCCGGACTGGCTGTACGCAAACCTCTCCGTCAACATTGACGATTCGGTTGCTTTCCGGGAAATAAGCATCGGCCTTGCGGAAAGCGCGGCAGCCACCCCCGCATCCTGGCAGCTTGAAAACGAACTTACCTCCGCCCTTTCGTCGCCGCAGTTCATCGCAGCGGCGCTGGCGGTATTGATGTTGGCAGTAATTATTGCGTTCTCAAAGCGCAAGCACCGCAGATAGGGCGCGCCCACCAAAACTTTTCTTCAGCCGTAGTGTGGCCGCCACGAGTCGTCTTCGGGTGTGGGACTTGGTTCTGGCGTTGGGATTAGGGACGGTTCGGGTGTCTGCGTAGCCGCCTCAATCGGCGTTGGTGTGGGTTCTGGTGTCGGGCTTGGCGATGGCGTCGGGGTGGGCGTAGTGCAGACGTAACCTGCGCAATATGCGTTGCCCGTACAATCTAAGTCGGAGCAGCAGTCTAACCCTGCTTTGTATAGGCATTTTCCGGAGCCGCAGAACTGGCACGCGTCGTTGCACGAAGGGGTGCAGGCATCCGCAGCAACCGTTGCCATGATTGAGGGCTGGCTTGGAAGCTGCGCGACCGGAGTTGCGCTTGAATTGACTGCGACTGTGATTACGACGTTCTTGATTCCGCAGAGAATCTCATAGTTGTCCTCCGATATCCACATCGTGCCGTTGAAAGATGCCGAGGTTATGCCTACTTTGTAGTACCCCTGCAACGGCATCGTTCTTTTGCAGGCCTTCTCAATTGCGGCTTTGTCCTTTTCAAAGGAAGCAGAATCGACAAAGTCAATGGCAAGGTTCGCGTCCTTGTTTGCGTAGAGGAGGGTCTTGACTTCGGGGATGCCACGTATCGCCTCCTCTACAGAGGCTGTTGTAGTCGTTGCGGTGGCAGTTATTGTTGTGTTCCCTTCTGGGGCAACATTGATTTTGTAGTTGCAGCCGCAAAGGGCAAGCGCAAGTAAAATCACGAGTAACGCTGTTTTTTTCATGTTTTTCACTCCACAAGGTTTCTGCCTAGGAATATAATTAGGTTGCTGTGGGTGTCAGCCATGCTATCGCCAACTCCGTCGGAAAACCATATGCCTATTTATAGTGCCGGACTGTATTTTTTTGAGGTTCCGATGTCAATTCTACGCGGCCAGGGCGCTTTCGAATACTTATTGATAATCGGCGGCAGCGTGCTTGTTGCAGCAGTTGCCATGATGGTCGTGCAGGGCTCCGCGGGCGAGGCCAACACGTCGATTACAAAGCAGACGCACAGCTTCGTGGGGTTCATCGAGAACCTTAGCGAGATTCCAACGTCTTCCGCATACTCGTCAACTTCCACGCCTACTGCAACTGTTTCAAACCCGCTTGCGTGCAGCCCTGCCTGTGACACGTCCTGCAAGTTCTGCGCATCCGGCGGCACGTGCGTCTATTATGCCGGGTATAATTGTTGCGGCGACACCGACTGCCCTTCGACGTATTCCTGCACCAATCACTTGTGCACTTCGCCTACTGGCACCGTGACTCCTTCGGTCTCCCCGTCGCCTTCGCCCTCTACAACGCCTTCAGCTGCACCTTCGCCGTCGCCTTCCCCGACGGCAAGTTCAACTCCGACGCCTACTCCGCAGTATGTGGGTGGTGACCAGAAGTGCTTCTCAATCTCGACTTCCGGCTACTACATACTCCAGGACGAAGTCGTGCTCACGTCTGGCGCCAACTGCATAACTTTCGGCCGTTTCGGCTCCAACAGCGAGCTGAACTGCAATGGCAAGAAAATTTCCCGCTCGCCCAGCGTGGCCATCAGCGGCACTTCGGGAGTCTATATGGGTTCGGGTGTCACTAACGTCACCCTGCGCAACTGCGCTATAGAGAGTTTCGACTACGGGGTCAAGACATCCTCTGCGTATTCGATAGACCTCAAGAGGCTCGACCTTTCGAACAACAACTATGGAATATACATAACCGACCCGTCGGACATACTGATAACTCAGGTCATCGCCACGCACAATTCCATGGCATCTGGTGGGTTTTACGTCACTTCTGCGGCGGGCGGCCAGAACACGCAGGTCACCATCTTTGACAATTACGTAGACCACGCCACCAACGCAATCTATGTCACGGGCGTTGCCGGGGTCAACTTGACGCAGGCCGAGCTTGCGGATGACACGTACAACGTCGACATCCTGTCAAGCTCGTCGGTTAACGTTTCAGGCATAAGCACCTACCGCGCGTACTATGGCATAACACTCAATAACGTTACTTCCGCGGGTGTGACCAACAACTACTTGCGCAGGACCGGGCCGGTGACAGTGCCAGACTTTTCCGCAACGACTGTATCCAAACTTCTGCTCAAGGACAATACGATTCCATATTTCCACTTGTATTTCAACGGCGTCTCTTACGCAAACCTGGTTTCGAACACTGGCTCTAGGATGGGGTATCTCAACTTCAATTCCGTCAGTTCGTCCACGATTCCGGGGGCAAGCAACAACGCCGGCCTGTACTCGATTTCCTGCACAAGCTGCAGTTCCAACATGTTCGACAATATAACTGCCAACGCGGCGATAACGCAGGCGAGCATCGCCTACCGCATTTACCTAGCAAGCTCGTCAGGCAACACGTTCAGCAAGGTTGTAGCAACCGGCAACACCGCAACCACGTCTAACCTTTACCTTTCAAGCTCGTCAGGCAACACGTTCAACAATGTTGTATCCACCAGTAGCACAGGAACCAACGGAAAAGGGGTGTACCTTGTCAGTTCGTCCAGTAACGCGTTCAACAACCTGTCAAGTACCGGCAACCTTCAGGGAGTGTACCTTACTGGGTCGAGTTCCAACACTTTCAACAATCTGACTACCGGTAGCAATACTGTTGTTGGTTTGTATGCGTATGATGGGTCCGGCAACGTGTTTACCGCAAGCAAAATACCCGACGCGGCGAACATCGCTTCCAGTTCCACATTCACAAGTTGCACCATTGGAACGAATTTCACTGTCCGGCCGGTCGGAATTAACCAGGGCTGCGGCGCCTGCCTAATGTATGAAAGAACAATCGTGTTGCAGTCCACTGCTGTGAGCGTGCAGGCAAGACTCCTGGGCTCGGCAACGATGTCGCTGACTTCAAGCACAATCGCGGGCGTTGCCAATTATACTATGGCGCAGGGACCATACCCCGGCACGTATGGTTGCAATTGTGGTGTTTATGGCTGCTATTCCACTTGCTGTTATGGTGTCGTCTGGTCGAATCGCGCGCCGACTATTACCGGGTCTGGCGCAGGCACCATCGTTGTCAGCACTCCGGTTTCACCACATTCTCTCTACGATTGCGGCGCAAGTTATAACATTCCATAGCAAGACGTCCGGAAGCGTTGATTTGGTGAAATTATTGTGGATTTAAGCGAGTACGACTTAGGCAAGGTTGCCTTGGCCGTAGTCATACTGTTACTGATTCCGGTGCTGCTCCTTGCCGCGTGGTGGCTTGGCACACAGGCCGCCGGCACCAATGTTCCTGTGCAGGCGTTCCCGCAGCCGTCGGAATCGCAAAACCTGCCGACAGGTCTGCCGTCTATTTCACAGCAGCCAGTTGCAATGCCGTCTTCCGAGCCGGAGTGGCAGCGGCCGGACTATTCGGCGGGGGTGCGGCCTGCGCCCGATCCGTCCCTAACTCCGACACCAGAACCCACACCAACGCCCGTGTTGGTGCGCAAGGAACACTATCCCGCAACGGACCTGCATTGGTTCGTGCCTTTGGATGCCGAAATGGCCCCGTTTGGCTTTACCCTTCTTACGAACAATTCCGAGGATAGCTATGTGGGTATGTTCCTCAACCTCTCGGAATACTATACGAATGACACAAAGGCGCAGCAGTTCGAAGAGGGGTTCTTGGGCGGGTTCACCACAACGTGCGTGTTCTCAAACGGCACTCGTGAATTCGTTCCAGGCATCATTCAATTAATGGCCTTTGACTCGCCTTCGCTTGCCTCAAGCAAGGTGATTTACCGCGCAAAGTCGGTCGTTACCGATCTCGGCTCGGCGGAGGTGGGTGACAAGTCTATCCTGTACCGAACGGTTCAGGAAAGCGACCCCGGCAGCGGTACGTATTATCATGTGAAGTTTTCAAGAAAGAACGTGTTCGTGTCCATTGTGCTTCCGGCGATACGCGCCGACGGCTCGCGGCTTGACGCGTTGGCAATTGCGCTTCTTATAGACAGCAAAATTTGATGTCTTGCATAAGGTTCTATTGATGAAAAAGAAACCGGTTAGCAGCAGAAATATTCCGTTTCCGCTGTTGCTCGTCGGAGTGGCCGTACTGGTTGTGTTGGCGGCGTGCTGGCTTTTGCAGCAGCAAGGTCCGGAGCAAGCCGCGGCACCGGTTCAGGCAGCCATTTCATCCGAGTCATTCGGGTGCCCGGACTGTAACGTGCTTTTCATAGGCATGACAAACGTGCGCGCAGACCACCTGGGCGTCTACGGTTACGGCCGTAACACTACCCCCAACATCGACGCGTTCGCGCAAAAATCGGTTGTGTTTGAATCGGCATTCGCTTCATCCAGTTGGACGCTGCCGTCTTCTGCGACTATACTCACTTCGCTTTATCCTCTGCAGCACAAGCTGATGAATCGGGTGGTTTTGAATTCCACCGCGCCGACAATCACAACCGACCCGGTAGTGGGCGCTCCGCTGCGGGTCGTTTCAGAGCCGTATCCGGTTGTTCTTGATGAAAATATAACTACGCTCATGGATGTGCTTGGGACCAGAAACTACACGACTGCAGCATTCACCGGCGGGTTCGACTTAAGCCCGTTATATGGTGTTACTTCGCACTTTGACGTTAATGCGCGCGTGGTCTCCAACGCGTCGGACGCGTCCCTGAGCATGGGCATCCGCAAGGGAAACACTCAGTATGGTACGTTCAACTATTCTTCCTCCGCGTTCATAGACTGGGTGACAAAAAACCGCGACAAACGTTTCTTTGCCTATGTCCAGGGTTTCGACGCTCATTGCCCGTTTTCCTATCCTGAGGAAAACCGCGAGTTCACGGGCGGAATGTCAAGCAAATACGATTTCGGCCAGTGTTACTGGACGTTTGACTGCGCAGACCAGGTCGTCATCGGCAACAAGACCTATTATTCCCTAATGACTACGTATGATGGCGACAATCAGAGTTTGTCTGCGACAACGCCACAGCCCCAGTTTCTGTTCTCGCAGGAGGATGTCGACTACATGGTCGCGCTTTACGACGGGGAAGTAAAGCTGGTCGATGGGTATGTTGGAAACATCCTTTCTGCCCTTGAGCGGGAGGGGCTTCTCAACAAGACGATTGTGGTAATTTTTTCCGAGCACGGCGATATGTTCGGCAAGCACGGCCGGTTCATGCGCGGCGGGCCTCTGCGCGGCACGTTCTACGATGATGTCCTGCGCGTACCGCTTATAGTATACAACCCCAATTTCAACGCCTCCGGGCAGCGTCGCTCCGCGCTGGTGTCAACGGTTGATTTCGCGCCGACCGTACTTGATATGCTCTCGATTCCCGCACCGGCACAGTTTATGGGCGTTTCACTCAAGCCGGTAATTTTTTCTGGGGCTGAAGTGCACGACGCCGTGTTTGCAGCGTCGAAGTTCCTTCCCTCGGAAGTCAATGTGTTCTACTCAAGCTCAACGTTCATAGGTGCCGTGCGCACCAAGGACAGCAAGCTGATATTGGAGTTGGTGCTGGATTCATCCTATGCCATGCAGAAGCGCATAAGTGACGATTATGGTGCACTGGCAGCCAATACGCGCGATTCCAACGTCGAGTTTTATGACGTATCCTCCGACCCGCAAGAGCTTGTCAACGTCGCAGCTTCCAGGCCAGACGGGGTCGAAGCGCTGAAACAGCGGCTCTTTTCTTGGTTAAAGAATACCGAACGTTGAACTGCGTCATACTGCCTGCAGCAGTTCGTACGCCTTTTGCGCAAACGAGTTGTCGACGTACGCGTCCAAATCCGTTTTCCTGTCAATTATCCCATGTTTGTAAAGCAAGTCGCGGAACTCGTAAATCAGCGTACTGTTGACCAGCGGCGGGTAGTCACACTGCGGTAGGTTCATTCCCATAAAGTCCATCTCCATTTCAAGGGCCCTGTCTTCATACTTTCCCGGCCGTATCATCCTTTCCTGCAGTGGCAAGCCCTCTTCGTATCTTATCCGCCTACTGTATTCGGTGACTATGCGCTGTACCTTGTCGGGGTGTTCCTGCACGAAGTCCTTGCGGAAAACAAGAAGGGCCTGCGAAAGCTCTGGGTTCACCCAGTCCATCCTGCGATAAATGTACGCGCGGTTCGCCTCCACCTGGCGCCTTAGGGCCAGGATATGCCAAAAGCCGCCGTCTATGTTGCCGTTTCTGAGCATCTCTTCCGAGACGTCCTCGTCAAGGCCTTCAATTATGCGTACATCCTTTTCCGGGTCAAGTCCCTCGGAGAGCAAAAATTCGTCCAGCAGCGCGCCGCTCCCTCCACTTGACCTGCGCGTGGCAAGCGTCTTTCCCCTGATGTCCGCGGATGAATTGATTTGCACTCCTGTGCGGAATATGATTGCGTGCCCTGGTTTTTCCTTAGTATCGTGGCCAAGCCTCGCAACTGCAACTATTGGGGCGCCGTTTCCTGCTGCCGTTATGAATGCGCTCTCCCCTATCGTTGCCGCCTCGAACTCGCCTTTAAGCAGGCCTTCCACTATCAGGTCTGTACCGGACGCCTTTCCGTAATATGTCTTGTTTTGTATGTCGGAGTAGTCCATCGGTACCTCATCGAAGGATTCACCGTTGAGATTTTTTGTGATCAGTGTCACGTTGAGCCCGGCGTTTTGGAAGTATTCGTTAGTGTATGCTCGATAGAAAAGGAACGTCCTGCCGCCGTGGAAGTAGCCTATGCGGACTGGCACGTCGTTTTCGTGAGGTTGCACCCTGGCTACTACTAGTATTATCATCGCAACTGCCGCAAGCGCAACAAGCGCGAAGGCCACCTTGGATTTTTTCATTACCATACATTGGCTTAGGTGCTTGGCCGTTTTATTTTGTTGCAACGGACGCCGGAAATCGAATGCAATAAATATGCCGAATTTGTACCTTTCTTGTCCGCTTATTTTTTTTGAGCGGTTCTACTCTGTTGAAGGGATTTCTTGTGTCTTTGAAAAACGCGATTAAGGGTAAAACAATCTATCTTGCCGTTGCAGCACTTGCGGTGATTGTTGTCGCCATCCTCGCACTTGCGGGCAGCGCTCCACAGGCAGAAAACAACGCCGTGGTTACTCTGACGCCCGTTCCAAGCGCAATCCCAACCGCAGTCGCAACTGCAAAGAACTCAAGCCTCAAGCTGTATTGGTTCGTGCCCGACGGGATGCGCGCAGACCCCCAGCTTTTCCAGCTCTACACGTGGGCGGAGGAAGGAAAGCTTCCCAACATAAAGCGACTGATGGAACGCGGCTCCTATGGGTATTCTAAGCCGGTTTTTCCAAGCCACACGCCAGTGAACTTTGCCGCGATGATGACTGGCACGTACCCAATCACAAGCGGGGTTGCGGACGGCCCGATGCACGTGATTGGCAAGCCGCTCAACACCGTTGCAATCGGCGGTTTCCGCTCTGTTGCACGCAAGAACAAGGCGGCGTGGTCGATGTTTGAGCAAGCAAACGACTCGGTTGCGCTCGTCTCGATTCCCGGCTCAACCCCTCCGGAGACGTCATCCAACGTAATCCTGCGCGGAAGGTGGGCAAACTGGGGCCCCGACTACGCGGCGCTTGTGTTTGAGGAGGAGCAGGACAGCGCTGCGCGCGCAGCCCGCGGGCTTGAGGCGCGCTTTTTCGGGCTGTTCAACGGCGCCGCGCTTGCAGTCTACAACAAGCGCCAGGACGCGTCCAACTGGTCCGCAGCACCCGTTTCATACTCGAAAGCGTTTGAAGTGGACGTATCCGCATACGGCGCAAAGACCTATGCCTACGTCTATGACTCAACTGACGACAACAAGACAAACTATGACTGCGTGGCGTTCTCAAAGGACCGCAAGTCAATTGACGCGGCCATTAAGGAAGGCCAGTTTTCCAACTGGGCGCCAATCACTTTGAAGTTTGCTTCCGGCAACCTGACTTCCGACGTGAAGACCTACGTCAAGTACGAAGTCATCAAGTTGGATTCCGACGGCTTCTACAAGCTCCGCCTGATTTACGACACGCTCAACGAGTTCAACACCAAGCCCGCAACAGCAGCCGCGCAAATCAACGAGAATGTCGGGCCGATGGTGGACTTTGTTGACAACTTCCCCGCGCAGTTGATTTATTACGATGAGGACCGGCAGGCGTACCTTGCGGAGTCCAACCTGTCCTTTGACTGGCACACCAAGCTCATCCCGACTCTTGTGGAGGACTACAAGCCCACGGTCGTAATCCACGACATCTACAACCCGACGCAGATGATGACCAGCCGCTGGTGGATGGCTGCAATCGACCCCACTTCTGCGCGTTATTCAAACTACACGCAAGAAGAGCGCAACCAGTCCTGGGCCGAGGTATTCGAGATGTACCGCCAGCTTGATACTATGGTCGGCAAGATTCTTGACGAGTCCGGCGACAACACGTTCATCGTGCTTTCATCCGACCACGGCAACATCCCGCTTGACCGCAACGTCAACCTCAACAACCTGTTCGCCCAGAAAGGCTGGCTCAAGTTCACGATAGATAACCGCACGGGCGAGCCTGCTGTTGACTGGAAGGCGTCCAAGGTAATCTACCTGAAGATGGCGCACGTGTACATAAATCCAGAGGGCCTTGACGGGAACTACACCCGGCTCAACACCACCGCCTACTATGCCCTTCGCGACGAGGTGGTTGCCGCGCTTTCAAACCTCTCAGACTCCGACGGCACCAAGCCCGTTGACAAGATTGTCAAGTGGGAGGACGTCAACGCGACTTTCCACATGCCCGCAGAACGCACAGGCGACTTGGTGATTGCAAACAAGCCCGGGTACGGCTGGAGCGAGAAGATGAGCGCAGGCCTTGAGGTGTTCGCAACCCCGCTGCTTACCGGTTACAAGCAGGCGGTAATTGCAGACGACTTGCCGGGGATGTGGGCGCCGTTCATGATATCCGGCCCCGGAATCAAGAAGGGCTACTATCTTGGCGACAAGCCGTTTTCGGTAATCGACGAGCTTCCGACCATACTCAAGGCGCGCAATATCAGTGCGGGCCAGCAGGTGGACGGAACGCCGATTGACGCGGTGTTTGAGAATTAAGAAAAAAGGGCCGCAGGGCCGTTGGCAAGGCGCGCTGTGCTGCTGTGCAATTACTGCAGCCGCGCTCGTGCTTGCAACGCTTGCCTGGCCCGTTCTTTTCCCAACGCCACAGCCGGCGGCCCAGCCTCCTGTGCCATCCTTTCCGGGTTTTTCCCTGTCAAAGAACTCCACTGACGGCGTGTTCGAGTATTATATCTATTCTGGCAACAACGCAACCCTGAGGCTGCGGCTTGCGCGTGACATCGACGCGGATTCTGCAAGCACAGTAATAGGCAACGACGTGCTTGCGATGCGCGCGCTCTACGACGAGGCGCTCAACCCCTACCCCGACGTGGTGTCAGGCAAGATAGATTATACCCCCGATTTCCTTCCAACCTACGGCTCTGACGGCAACTTCTCCTACTTTGAGGCTTTCCTTACCTCGCGCATGACCTATGGCGCGTTCACGCACGACACCGCACCCTACCGAGGTGTGCTCTCGTGGACGTACTGCGCAGATAAACGGGAGCTCCGGCAGCTTGAAGTGATATTGGACAAGGCGGCGTACCAGTCGTCGTGGGCAGTATCTTATGCAAAGGACAACGTTTGCAACTGACCGCGGCATTCCCAAAAGCCCATGATGCCGTCTTTTATGCCAACGGCTCTGGAAGATATCATTTTAACCTTTCTTTCCACAATTATTCTTTCAAACAATCAGATGCAGCCGTAGTCCAGAGGTCTTATCTCTTCGGGGCTTTGGCCGGACAACCTGGAGCCGCCGAATTTTGTATTGGATTCGTCCAATACTCTATCGGTTTGGCGGGCACTAGGACGTGAGGTTGCCAATCTCGAAACCCGGGTTCAAATCCCGGCGGCTGCATTCTCTTTTTCTTAACGCAACAGCCCCGGAGCGAACAGCATCATCAGCCCCAGCAGGAACAGTATGGTGCCTCCCACAATCTTGGAAAACCCTGCGTATCTCTGCGTGAAGTCCGTGCTGGAGAGCGCGAACGCCGCAACGCAGAAGATTATGATGTCATCGAGCATGTAGAAGACGTCGTATAGCAGGATGTAGCCGTAGTGCTCCCAGCCTGAAAGGTTGGAGAGCGCAAGCACCTGGGTGAACACCGCGGGAATGCCTGCAGAGCACATGAACTCGACTGCGTTTACTGCAAACGCCAGGCCGATTATTGCAAGCATAGTTGACCAAGTAAGCGGCGAGGATATGATTTCCTTCATCCTGCTGGCCTGCTTTTCCTTGTCCCCTTCGTCCCCAATCTTGCATACTGGCCTGCCCCTGGTCTGTATGTAGTCGCGCACGGCAAGTATGCCGCTTCCAAGTGCAATCAGGCCGATGATTATCATTATTGGTCGCAAATAGCCGACAAGCAGGAACAAGTTGAGCCACGCTGTCATAAAGAGGAAGTAGAGCGCGCCGGATGCGAACAGGAAGGTTCCCACGATGAGCCAGATGCGCTTTTTGTCGTTGAGCTCCATGACAAGCGCAATCAGGTACACAAGCACCCACATGGCGCACGGGTTGAAGCCATCAACCAGTCCGAGTATTACTGAAAGCGCAGGAAGGGACATCTCGCGCAGGTTGGTCTTCCCAATGAATGGTATGTCAAGCGTGAACTTGCCGTCGTCCGCAGTAGTGTTGTTTGTGGTTTGCGGGGCCTTTGAGGCGTATTCCGCAACCATTGCCTTGAGCTGGATTCCGGTAGTTGCCTTTGACTCGTAGCCGAGTATGTACTTGTTTCCGGCAAAAGTCATCGGCACGCGCAGGTTGTCGCCTTCCATGCCGTGGTCCTTCATCATCTGTGACATGAACTGGGCTTCCGAAGTCTTTGAGATGTCGTGCTGCACCCACTGCACTTGCGGGTATTGCACCATCAGCTCGGCGTTGTAAATCTCCTGCTCTGCGCAGTGCGGGCAGGTCGGCAGGTAAAAGAAGTGGATTGTGAGGTTCCCGGCAAAAGTGCCGTTTACGCTTGGCATGGTGGTGACTGGCATCTGCGCCTGCTCGAATGCAAGCAGGAAAAACCCGATCACTGCAAGTGCAATGAACAGGTTGCGGTTGAACGGTATTGAAAGAAAGCTCTTTGCGTCGTTTATCATGAAAATCTACCTTTTTCCCCATTTATTTTGTTTATGCTGTTTTTTAGTGGTTCGCAGTTGGTGCTCCTCAAGCCGCGATTGCGCCGTAAAGCAGCCCCGCTGCCACCGTGAACACCAAAATCAAACCCGCATAAACCGCTGTCTTTTTTGTGCCCATTATCTTGCCAACTGCAAGCATGCTTGGAAGCGAAATCACAGGGTCTGCCAGCAAGTATGCAAGAAGCGGCCCCTTTGCCATCCCAAGTTCGAGGAACGTCTTTGCCATCGGCACTTCCACAAGCGTGGGGAAGTACATGAAAAGCCCGAACACAACTGGGATGAGCACCGCAAGCAGGCCGTTGTTTCCCACGTACTCCGCAACCAGGTTTGCAGGAAGTGCGGCCCCAAGCACTCCGGCAAGGAACACTCCTGCGACAAGCACCGGGAAAATCATTGCAAAGAAACGCCACGACTCGGACATCCAGTAGTCGACTTCATCCTTTGAATAGTACTTCTTTGCAACGTATGCGGTTGCAACCACAAGCAAGGCGATCGCCGCGTATTTGGCAACGCCTTCACCAAGCCGCGTTCCCGCAAGCAGTATTGCTACCAGCGGGACAAAGAGCAGCAAAAGCCGCTTGATTGTGTCGCTGTCCTTTTTCTTCTTGCCGAACACGTTCGCGGCCTTGATTTCCTGTTCCTTGAACAACTTGTCGATTATGACCCCGATTGCGACTGCAAAAAGTATTGAGAAGAATATCCTCCAAAGCGCGATGTCCCAGCCAATCAGGCTGCTGGTGTAAGTTATTGCAAGGATGTTGGTTGCCGGTGCGGTGTACAGGAACGCGATTGCGGGTCCGATTCCAGCGCCGCTCTTTCGGATTCCCGCAAAAAGCGGCAGCACAGTGCACGAGCATACTGCAAGGAGGAGTCCCGCAAGGACCGCTATGGGGTATGAGACGAAGTTTGATGCCTTCTTTCCAAGGTACGGCAAGAGCAAATCCTTTGGGATGAGCGCAGCCATCGCGCCTGCTATGAAGAATGCCGGTATAAGGCAGAATAGTGTGTGCAGGGCTATGTAGTCCCAGATTGCGGCAAGGCCTGCAAAAAACAACAGTGAAAAGTCCATTTTGTTTATCTCCTCGCATTGGGCTGTTTTGCTTGCTTTGTTTTTCCTGCAGACTTCCTTTTCGTCGTTTTGCCTGCAGCGTTTGCCTTCCTTGCAATAACCTTCTCGATTTCTTCCTGCGACGCGACCTTTCCTGCAATCACCACTTTGCCGTCAATTGCTATTGCCGGCACGGAGTAGACTCCGCGGTTGGTGATTTCATTGATATCAAATATGTGCGATACCTTGGCCTTTGCCTTGAGCTTTGCAACCGCGTTTCTTGCGCGCTTTTCAAGCTCAATGCAGGCGGGGCAGCCAGTACCAAAGATTTCGATTTTCATAAAATCACGTTTCAATTTCCTACCAGCTGGAAATGTCGTGGAGTATCTTCTGCGCTTTTTGGGTGATTGAATAGAACCGTTTTGCGCCGTCGTTTCGCACCTTTACAAGGCCCGCGCACAAAAGCGCGGACAGGTGCTGCGAAACAGCCGGCTGGCTTACTTTTCCGCACTTGAGCTTGCACGCGCAGACTTCGCCCTTTGCAATCCTCTGCAAAAGCGAAAGCCGCGTCGGGTCGGAGACCGCCTTGAGCGTCTTGGTTTTAGAATCCACTAATATAAGACTCCACTTATATTATTAAAACGGTGGGAAAATCGTTGGTGGCCGGCCAAAAACAGTCGCCAGGCCCTTTTGCTTAGAAAAATTCGTCTATTTTCTTCTGCCTTTTGTCAAAACTGGTTCCGGCGAAAGCCGCGTCCGTGTCGCCCCTGTCTATGCTTTTCTTCAAGTTCTTCAGGTTCTCGTGCATCTGCCTTTCCTTGCGCTTTGCAATCCACAAAAACGCCTCATCCTTTGTCCCTCGGGTAACAAGCATCAACACGTTTCCCGCACGGACTCTTCCGGCGCGTCCCCTTCTCTGGATGAGGCGGATTTCCGACGGGACGGATTCATAGAAAACCACCAAGTCAACTCTTGGGATGTCCAAACCTTCCTCGCCAATCGAGGTTGACACAAGCACGTTGTATTCGCCTGCCCTAAACTTTTCAAGCGTCTCGTGCTGCTTTTTCTGGCTCATGCCTTCGTTTGATTTTCCCACAAAAGCGGCGGCCTTGATTTTTGGGTTCTCCTTGATTTTTTCAAGAATTGACTCGACTGAGTGCCGGTAGTGTGCAAACACGATTGCGGACTTTTCCTCCGCAGCAAGGGTTTCCAGTATCTCGACAAGCTTTCCCATCTTGGGGTGGTCGAGCCCCTTCAAAAGCGCAAGGTCTGCTTTTGACCGTGCGGTTGTAAAACGAGGGTCTGCCATAAGCTCGCGTATTGCCTTGGTCTTCTTGTCGCGGCCAGCAAGCGAGTCCAAGAATAGCTTGAGCGAGTGGATGCCCTCGGCTTCAAGCAAGTCGATTGCGTGGAGTATGTTCATTGCCTTGGCCTGCAATGAAAGCCCGCGATAGGCGTTCGTGTTGCCCTTCGCAAGCTCGGCCAAAAGAAGGGTGCGCATCTCCAGAAGCTCGTGCTTGTCAATCGATATTGCGGCTGACTTTGCAAGCCCCATCTTCTTAAGCTCCTTGAGGCAGTCCGAAAGAAGCTCGCGCAGCACCTGCGAGATTTCCTTCTGCTCTTCGTACATGTCCACAAACATCTTGTCAACATCCAAGTCCTTGGAGTAACCTTCGACATGCTTTTCCTCGCCCGTGATTACCTCGATGTTTTTGATGTTCAGGTTGGAGCAGATTTCCGCAACCTTTTCCTTGTCAGCCGAAGGCGAGGCGGTCAAGCCGAGAAGAAGGCAGGACGGGTTCTGCGCAGTGGCCTGCCTTGCTATGAAGGAATAGGCGTAGTTTTTGACTGCGTGGTGGACTTCGTCAAAGACAATCAGCTTGAATTCCTTCAGGTCAACCTTTCCTGTGAGTACGTCGTGTTCAACTGTCTGCGGGGTTGAGGAGAAGAACTTGCGTTCCTTCCACAGCGCCTCGCGCTTTGCTGGCGAAGTCTCTCCTGTGAGCACGCAGGATTCCTCGTCCGCAATGTCAAGCGTCTCCAAGAGCTTTCGCTCCTGCTGGATTGCCAACGGTTTGGTCGGCGCGAGAAAGAGGTATTTTCCCGAGTTTACTGAACCACTAGTTGGGTTACGCTCAATGAAAAGCATCCTTGCAATGACCAAGACTGCAACGAAAGTCTTTCCTAAAGCCGTTGGCATCACAACCAGCGTGTTGCCCTTCTCAAGCGCGGTCTTTGCAGCAGCAAGCTGGTATTGCCGCAGCTGGATTGTATCTGCGTTCCTTAGCGAAAGCCCAGCCGGAGGCCCGATTTGTTCCATCTAATCGCCTAGATATACCGCAGATTTAAATAATAAGCATTCACCAAGTATATTTCCACTAACGGAGGTCGTTTAAGATGGGTGACGTTCCTTTGGCGCCAGTAGAGCGCCTTATTCGCAAAGCAGGCGCAGAGCGCGTATCTGAAGATGCGTCCGAGGCCCTTGCCGATGTTCTTGAGGACATGGCAATCGACATCTCGCAAAAGGCGGTGCAGCTTGCAAAGCACGCGGGAAGAAAGACCGTGACAAGCGAAGACATCAAGCTTGCGAGCAGGTAGTTTCCTACTTTTTTTATCTTTTTTTACCGGAAATTGGGTTCGATTGTCCTTAAATTCTCTTTAATCCACAGTTTTCTTGAGCTACGGCTTGGGATTAGTATGTCGGAAGACCAAACTCAGAAACGAATCGGAATGGTAGTTCTGATTAGTTCAGTCATACTCGGAATTTTGGCTCTACCTGCAGATATCCATTCTACCTTGCAACTTCATTTGCCCGAAGTGATTTTACTCATCGGTCAATTTTTGTTTGATTTGGTCATACCCTGTTTTCTTATCTATATTGTTTGGGAAGCAAATCAGATTGTTTTTTCAAAATCAGAACGCGAAGTATCTATTTTCGGCTGGAATCTGCCGCGCTTTTTTAATATCTTTTTTTCGATTTGGAAATATTTCTACGACTTAGGAGTTATTTTAGCTACCGTTGTTGTTGGTAGTGCTCTTGGCATTCTTGCAACCATTCTCTTTTTTGAATGGCTTTCAAAACAAATCGGCTTTTCTGATGTGTTAAGCGTTCTTTTCACTCTTATAATGTTCATTCAGGTATTCGCATTTACTTTTTATGGAATATCTGCCGGCGGTGCAATTGGAGAAAAAATTGGAAAAGAAGTTCAGCGCCTGTAACCGCCGTAGCTTCCCCTGTCCGAGCGGAAGCCTCCGTCGCGTCCGCCGTAGGAGTCGCGCCTTCCGTAGCCACGGTCTGCGTGCTCTTCTGCCGGCGCCTTGGAGAACATGAAGTATTTCTCGTTGCCTTTCAGCTCCTCACGGATGCGCGAGACAAAGATTTCAGTCGGGTCGCCAAGGTGCGAGATGCGCGTCGAGACGTCGGCGAAGCTTTCGAAGGGCTTGAGCTCGCGCTGCTTGAGGATTTCTTCCAAGTACTTCTTCCCAATGCCCGGCAGGAGTTCCAATGAGTGGGCGCGGATGTTGATTGAGCCTGCGCGGTTGAGGAATGCCACGAACTCGGCCTCGCGGGCCTTGACTATCTGGCGGACGGCGTCGTCAATTTCGCGCTGTGCGGTGCTTGTGAGCTTGTCATAGTTGATGCGGCCGCGGATCTGCGCAATGTTCTGGCGCTCGCCCTTTCCAATGTAAACCTTTTCAAGGGGTGCAAACGATTTTCCCGGAGTGACCACTATCTCCAAAAGCGTGAAGTAGTGCTCGCCAATCACCTGGATTATGGGCTCCTTGCGGGCTTCGCCGGAGTTTCCTATCGGCAGGTAGTCGAGCACGAGTGCGTGGTCTTCTTTTCGGGTTGCAACAGGAGTTTCGTTCATTATGGTACACCGTCAATTTTCGCAGGTCAAAAGGCTGATAGTAATAGCGGTTGTAATTGTCGCCCGGTCAGTCCCTTCCTCCTGCAATTGCCTTGTTTCCTTGGTTGTATGTTTTTAGCCATTGAAAGTATTTTAGCCTATTGCAAAGGTTCAGGACTCATTAAGGGCCCGGCTTGAAAGACTATTTCCTTTTAGTCCAGTTTCTGACTGCGGACGGGATTGCGGTAATCTCGCCTGCAGTCTCGCGGATGTCATTCAAGGCCTTAAACGGCAATCTTTTCACAAACAGGCCGCGCCGTTCCTTTTGTATTTCTGCAAGCCTCATGTCAATTTTTTTGTGCGGCCACTTTACGACCATCTCGTTGAGTATTTGGTTTAGGGGCTTGTCCGCCGCATTCCACTCCTTTGGCCGTTCATAACAATTGATGTGATATTGATTGACTCCACCGTCCGGATGCACGGCAACTCTCCAGTGGTTGTCCCTGTTCATAAGCAGGCACATAGCCTCACTCTTTCTTACTGCCGTTTGGACGTCGTATTTGTCAAGGTGGCCGATATTTGGGTCACGCTCAAGCGATACGGTTGGCTTTACCAGCGTCAGCACGTCAATGCCCCGATAATTCTTGTCCTTGTTCTCCGGAAGCCCGAGTTCCTTCCGTATGACTTCATCGTATCTTTCCTCGCGCTGTTCAGTTGGCAGTGCAGAATGTATCATATACATGCCATCCTCGGCCATAACTGCCTTGATGAGGTTCTTGACGCAATGGATTCTGCTGTCCCATTCCCCCCGCTTATTTCCAGGTTCCAGCGAACCATACGCGTGCATATCGTCAAGGGACGGATACACCCAGATTCTGCACTTGTTACCAACTGCCTCACGCGCTTTTCGCATGAATTCCATCGCATATTCGGAATCCTGAAACATTGTTGCGTTAGTCATTATGCGCAGGGCTTTCGGCTTTTTCCTGCTGCAAATTTTGTCAAGCATAGGAATGAACTTAGGGTGAAGGAGCGGTTCGGTTCCGCCAAAAATAAGGTGCGTCCTTTCATCTATCCCTCTGGAAATGTTATCCAGCGTCTCCTCGTCAAGTTCGCCGTTCTGTTTGAGCGCCAGCCAGCGGGTCGGTTTTATGGGAGGGCTTGCGCAATGCTTGCAACGGAGGTTGCACTCGGTCGTAGGAAAAATCATAAGATGATGGATGTATGGTTTTGGCCGGCTTGTCTTGGGCATTGTTCTTCGAATTAACTTTGGGGTATCACTGTTAAATCGCTTTGCCGTCCGGGCTGATAAGCCGTCTTAGAATGGAGAAATAGAAATGGGAAAGAAGCACTTACTCCTTTGCTTCCTTGTCCGCTTTGGACTCCTTAGCCGCTTCCTTTGCAGCAGCCTCCTTGGCCTCGGCCTTGGTGGGGGCGGGGTCCTTGGCGTCCTTTGCGTAGGGCTTGATTACCTTGGTCACTTCCTTGACCTGCTCTTCGGTAACATCAAGCTTCTCTCCAGTAAGGCACGCCTTGGTTACATCGTCTTTTTTGGGGAGGATGTTCACAAGCGTGGAGATCTGCTCGCCTGAGAGGAAGCCGAGTGCAACAAGCTCTTTTTTGAGCTCCTTTGCCTTTGCGGGTGCGATCCTGTCGACGAACTTCTCGGAGTAGTCAAGCGTGTTCTGCTGCTCGTACGGAAACTCGCCAGTGGACTCCTTTTGCCTCTTTTTGAGCATCTCGTTTATCTCAAGAAGGGTGATTGGTTTTTCGGACACGAGTTTCATTGCAAATCACTTCTTGTTCTTTTTCTTTACGGTTTCCTTGCCAGCCTCAGTCGCTTTGGCCTTCGGCGTTGCGGTGAGCTTTTTGAGGTGGACGTTGGTCATAAGCAAAATCTTTGCTTTGTTGCCGTCGTTGAACTGCACTTCGTAGGCCTTGCCGCGCTTGGCCTTGATGAAGCCCGAGCGGTGGTTGAAGCGCAGGTGGGGCATTCCGGCTGCAAAGCGCGGGTCCACGTCGATGCGCACGAGGTCGCCTACCTCCAGCGTCTTGAGCTGGTGTGTGATTGGGCGGCGGCCCTTGCTTTTGAGGTTTCGTCCTTGTTTTGAGTATTTGCTGTGGCTTCTCTTCATTTTCAGCACCTTTTTTGAGCGTTATAAATGTCCTGCCGTCAGGCACAGGAATAAATATCTTTTTGTTACTACTTTCTAGTAGTTCAAAAGCAAGTTATGCAAGCGGCTTGGAATAGTTTCTTGCCCGTACTTGTATTTATAGCGAACGGGAATAAGCAAACTTGCATAGTAGGGCGCTTCCGGGGGGCTTGCGTCGCTGCGATGAAGGCAGTGGGAACACGACAATGGATGACCGGATAGACGTATACACAGTCGTTGGCGCTTTGATGATATTCCTGTTGCTTATGGGCGACGGGTACGGCATTGCGCCCATGGCCGTGTTTGGAAGCGTCACCGGGCTGTTCTTGGGCGCATCAGGCGCCTCGCTGATTCCGGGTTTGCTTTTCCTCCTGCTTATCGGCTCGTTTGCGGTAAGCTCGAACTTCAACGTCAAAGACATCGCCGCAGTGGGCGTGGCGATAATGTTCATCATACTCGTAGTCTAAGGCTGCGGGCGGGTACTTTTCTTAATTCTTATACTCCCAGCACTATCCGCGAAAGGTCGCGCAGACCCGGGCCCGCGCCAAAGATTGCAATCAAAAGCAAAAGGAAAGTGCGCGCCTGCGAATCGGAGTCGCTTTTTGTAAACTCGCGCCGCGCAACGTGGATTACCACAAACGCAAATGCAACCTTGAGCAAAAAGAACGCGACCGGGCCGCCAAAGCCAGCCATCACCGCGTTGCCTACGACGTGCTGTTCGCCGTAGCCTGCAAAACCCACACCGAGGAAAGTTGCCGCGCCGTCGAGGCACTGGCCGAACACAACCACAAGCTCGATTTTTTCGGTCTTTGTTTTGAAATATTTTTTGTCAATGAGCTTGAATGCAAGCGCGCAGGCGGTTGCCAATGCGATTATTCCCGCGCCAATCATTGCGTTGGGGAAACTCATTTTCGAAAGCAGGACTAGGAGGGCAACCGCCGCAAAGAGCCAACCTATTTTGGCGGTGTTTTTTACCGCAGTCTTTTTGTCGAAAGCCCAGCTTGCGGCAAACCCCGCAACCAGCACGAAGAAAACCAAAAAGTATATCCCTGGTGTGATGAACGGAAACAGCGGCACGCCCGCAACCACGACCTCGCGCGGAAGCAAGGTGGCGTCCTGGATTACGCGCAAAAACGCGCCGAAAGCAACGAACGGGATTGCTGCAAAGAAGAAATCCTCATTGATTTTCAGTTCGAGTTTCTTTACAACAAGCAGGTAGATGCAATAGACCGCAACTATGGCGACTATTGCAAACGCCGCCGTGTTGTAGATGTTGTATGGCGCGTACTGGCCGGGGTACCTCATCGGGAAGATGAAGTACTCGTTGATGAACACTGAAACGTCAAAAGCCATTTGCAATCCCTTTCGGCAAAGGTTATTTCTCCAAGGCAGGTTAAAGTGCTTTGCAGGCCTATTAGTATTTTCATCCGGTGCAAAAAATGGAACTTCAATGCGTCAAAGTACCTGCAAGAAAAGCCGAGAGCGTGCGCAAGGTCCTCTTTGACCTTTGCGTGCTTGCAAAGGGTTACAAGATAATCCGCGACGCCGACGGGTTCATCTACTTCCCGCTTGTCGAAGGCGCGCATGTCCCAAAATCGCTCAAGGTTGTTGTTGAAAGAAGGGGGTTCGAGCAGCACTCAACGCAAGCAACTGGCTCTGTAAAGGACGCCCTTGTGCAAAAGCACGCGCTTTCGGACTCCGACGTTGCAAAGGTCATACGCTCCTACGACTGCGTGGGCGACGTCGCAATAGTCGAAATCCTCGACGAGCTTGTTTCAAAGCAGGCTGTGATTGCAAAGGCGATACTTGCCCAGAACGGCCACATCAAGGTAGTCTGCCGCAAGGACTCACCCATGCTTGGCAAGTACCGCGTGCGAAAGGTTTCGATTATTGCCGGAGAGAAGCGCACCACTACCACTTACCGCGAGAGCGGATGCTCCTTTGAATTCGATGTCGCAAAGGTGTATTTCTCGGTGAGGCTTTCGCACGAGCGGCTTCGCATAGCGTCGCTTGTAAAGCCGCGTGAAAAGATCCTCGCGCTCTTTGCGGGAGTCGGGCCTTTTGCAATCGTTATTGCAAAGCGCAAGCCGAAGGCGCAAATAGTGGGGATCGAGTTGAACCCGGTTGCGGCAAAATCGTTCCAAAAAAACGTCCTGCTCAACAAGGCCGCAAACGTAGTTGCAATCAAAGGCGACGTAAAGAAAATCGTGCCAAAGGATTATGCGGCGTGGGCGGACCGCATCATAATGCCGCTCCCGCACTCCGCAGGGGACTTTTTGGAAGCCGCGTGCGCCGGCGCAAACCCAAAAGGCTGCACAATCCACTTCTATGGTTTCGTTGAAACAAAAGCAAAGGGCGAGTCCGAGTTCCACAAGGACATCTACGCGCCCCTAGCCAAGCTTGCAAAGGAAAAGTGCGCCAATGCCGGGTACTCTTGCCGCGTCGCAAACAAGCGCGTGGTCCGCCCCTTCGCAGCATACGTCGTGCAGGTCGTGCTTGACTTGAAAGTAAGGAAAGATTTGAAATAACCCCAAAGCCGGATTTGCCGGAACTATTTTTTTACCACGAAGTAGAAAGCAGCGCGATTGCGGCAAACACGACCTGTATTGCAAGAAGCATTACCACCAACTGTTGCTCAGTCGGACGGAACGCCTTCATCAAAACGTGCGTCAGTGACTGCGTGGGGCCCTCGTAGGAAAGCCTGCCGCCCTTTCCGAGCTTTCCGAAGTTCTCTGCCTTGAACTTGCCTAACGCCTTGAGGAAGAACTCCGCAATCTGCGGGATGAGTGCGATTACCGCAACCCTTTCCATGTTGCCGATGATTGCTATTGCGGCAATGACTGCGCCAATCATGTACGTCGCGGCGTTGCCTGGGAAAATCTTTGCAGGGTACCTGTTGAACACAAGGAACGCAACGCACGATGCTGCAAGCGCCATTGCGATGAATGCGGCAACCGTGTTTCCTGCAGAGTAAGCGACTACAAACAGCGCGATGCCGACGATTGCGCCAACCCCCGCCTCAAGTCCGTTGAAACCCGCAAGCAGGTTGACTAGGTTGGATGCCGCCATCACGCCAATCGGGATGAGCACAAGTGTGTAGAATATCCCAAACTCAATCGCGCCAATAAACGGCAGCGTCATCTGCGTGTGCCCCGCTGTTGCGACCATAAGCGGCAGCGCGGCTATTGCAGGAAGGAGCGTGCGGTAAACCTGCCTGATTGGCAGGAAGTCTTCGACTATTCCTATTGTGGATATGAGCGTGGCAGTAAGGAGCGCAGAAAGGATTGAGACAATATCGGGGTAGGGGTAAACTATGAGCGAGACAAGCATCCCGGTTGAGAAGCCAAGAATCATCGCAATGCCGCCTGAGCGCGGCACAACCGGAAGCCCGGGGTAGCCCTTGTCCTTGAGCTGCTTTATTTTTGAGCGGTCGAACTCTGCTGGGACCTTGTTTATGTCAACGCCCACCAAGCCTGCGCGCGTAAGCCGCGGGATGAGCACCCAAGTCGCAACCAAGGTGGTGACGAATGTTATCACTGCGGTGAGTATGAACGGGTGCGAAAACTCTATGATTGCCATAAAAGATTCACTGCCTTGGCGAATTTAAAATAAGGAGAAGTATGAGTGGCAGCGGAAACATGCGTTCCCACCCATGCGGGCAGTACAAGCAACGTCGTAAGAGGGCTTAGCTTCCGTGTTCGAAAAGGGAACGGGCGTGACCCCTCTCCTATGACCGCTGACCGGATATTCTAATGCAGCCATTAATTTATATGCCTTTTGAACGAGCCCGACTTACTCTTTGGCTTGGAACTTGTCTTTGAGAAACCCGATTTCTTCGTCGTCCAAGCCATTTTCCTTGAGCTTTCCAAAGCCGCCCGCCTTCTTGGCAAGCTTGAGCAGTATGCCAAGCAGCCTTTCATTTTCCTGCCTTAGCCGGTTTCCTGCGACCCGTGCTGCGTTTACCATATGGGATTCCAGCACTATTGTGCCCGCGTCAGGACTTAACCTCTTCGCCCGGCCCAAGCCCCACTTTTGCCTGGTTGATTTTCAGCACCGCAAACACGAGTATTGCCGCGCCAAGGAACTGGCCAAGTGAGAGGAGCTTTCCGTTGAGCGCAAAGTCAAGCAATATTGCAGTGACTGGGAACGCAAGCTCGTAGAACGTGGCCTTGGAAGCCGTTACAAAGCGCAGGCCGTAGTAGTATATCCCGATTGCGACCCCGCCGGTTGTAAAGACGATTACAAGCATCACAAGCCACTGGAACTGCGTGACTGCGGCGAAGTTGCCGAGCTTTCCAAGCGCAAGCACGAGGAGCCCCATAAGCAGCGCGGTCATCCCAAAGCGCAGGTATGTGGATACCCTGTAGTTGACCTTTTCAACTGCGTACCTTCCCACTGTTGTGCAGGAGCCGAACGCAAAGGCAGCGACAAGCCCAAGCAGTGCTGCGTAGAGCGTCTTGTTTTCAAGCGAGATTACTGGGGACTCGAAGCCGAACGTAATCAAGTAGCTTCCCAAAAGTGCAAGGCCTGCGTAAGCGTAGAACTCCTTTGCGGGCCTTTCTTTGAGCAGCACCAGCGCAAGGCCTATTGCAAAGAGCGGCTGGAGTTTTTGGATGAGTATTGGTACTGAGAGCGGGACAAAGTGCACGAGAAACAGCGCCTGCGTGATTGCCATCGTGCCAATCGCGCCTCCAAAGAGAGCGATCCAGCAGAACGCAAGCCAGTCCTTTGCGTTGAGCTTTCTCAGCTCGGATATCTCGCGCCACAAAAGGGGAATCATGAATACGAATGCAAGGCCGTGCGTGAGGAACACGACGTTGACAACGTCAAGCGTGTAAAGCTGGGGCGTGAGGAACACGCCGTCAACTCCCCAAAGGAACGCGGCAAACATCACCGCGATTGCGCCCACGCGCGGCGCGTTTTCCTTAGCAAGCATCTTTTTGAGAAAATCCATTGTAACCTACCTTCGATAGCACTATCAAAAGACGTTCCTGCGGCTAAGGATAAATAGCTTTTACCCAAAAATGATTTCTACCCAAAAATAAGTAGTGGGTGTGGCTTACTTGATTTTTTCAATCGCAATCCCACTTGCCGCCCCGAGTATCCCCGTCATTATCGCTATTGGGATGAGGTTAGCCGGGTTCGCCCAGCCTATAATGAACGCAAGCGGGATTAGCAGGCCATAGGCGATTGCGATTCCCTTGGCCGCCCCCTTGAGCGGGACGTCGGCAACCGAAATTACCGTGCCGGCCGCCACCCAGAAGAAGAATGCGGAAAAGTTGGCGTCCCAAGTGAGGTTTTGGATGAGCATCGGGATGACGTCAACTATTCCTGCGGCCGTGCCGACAAGAATTCCTTTCCGCCATTTTTCCACTTTTTGCGTCACCGATGCTTTCCGTACTTACGCTCCCATCGTCTTGAGTGCCATCCAGACTAAGACTCCGGGCCAGAATATTGCCTTTACAACTCCGACCACACCCATCCAGAGGCCGGTTGCGGTTGTCAAAAAGTAGTATAGTGCGCCGAGAAAGCCGAGCCCATACACTGCGCCTGCAGTGCCGCACGCGCCACAGCCGCTGCTTTGCTTGCATCCCATTTCCTTGAGGTTTTCAAGTCCCGTTATCTTTATGCTTGCTGATTTCTTTGCCATAGTTAAAACACCTCAATGCCCCACAGTGCATTGCTTACGCTTTCGAGTTTCAAAAAAGTATGCCTCAGGGGTGATTTGAACACCCGACGTATCGGTCTTCAGCCGATTGCTCTCCCAGGCTGAGCTACTGAGGCTCTTGATTCGCACAAAGCACTGGTTAGGTTAGTATGCCCTGCGGATACAAATAAGGTTCGGCAAGGGTTTTAACCGTTTTTAAAGACGGAATTCCTAATCACTGCAACGGGGTGAAGAGAATGAACTGTGGTTGCGGATGCGCCTGTGGGGCAAAGCCTAAGAAGGCAGCAAAGAAGGTAGCAAAGAAGCCAGCCAAGAAGGCAGCAAAGAAGACTGCAAAGAAGAAGTAAACCTTCACGCCGTCTTCTAGGCACCTTTTGATTCTTTCCCCTTTCTTTTCCATTTTATTCCTTGCCGTCCCTCCTTATCCTGTAGGTTTTTCCAAATGCTCTGGACAATCAAGCACCTGCCAAAGACTGTTGCCGAGTTCATCGGAAACGAGGAGCCGCGCCAGGAAATCCGGCGCTGGGCTGAAAGCATCGAGTCGGGCACCAAGGAAAAACCACTGTTGTTGTTCGGCCCGCCCGGCACGGGAAAGACTGCGGTTGCAAAAGCACTGGCAGCGGAGATGGGCTGGGAAACAGTGGAGTCGGACGCGTCAAGGCTGCGCTCCGCAGCCGACATCAAGGAAGTGCTCGGCGCGTCAGCAGGCTACGGCTCGCTGTTTGGCTCCAAGCGCCTTCTCATAATCGACGAAATTGGCTCCACCTCGGACAGGGGAAGCTCATCTGCACTCGCAGCGCTTGCAAGGGAGTCTGCGCAGCCAATCATATTCATAGCAAACGACGCGTGGGACGACGCGGTCAAGCCGCTGCGCTTCCTCACAAGGCCGGTCGAGTTCAAAAAGCTCAACTCGCGGTCAATCACCGCTGCGCTCAAAAAGATTGCAAAAGCCGAGGCAATGGCCGAAGGCGATTACATTGACGAGATTGCCAAGCAAAGCTCCGGGGACATGCGGGCCGCGCTCATAGACTTGCAGTCATCCGGCGGCAAGGCAATATTTTCGGAACGCGAGCGAGAGGCGGGCATGTTTGATGCGGTAAGGCGCACACTCAAGGCAAACAACTACCTTGAGGCGCTCAAGGCAGCAGATGGAGTTGATGAGGAGATCTCGACGATGCTGTTGTGGCTTGCAGAGAACGCGCCAATAGAATACGAAGACCCCGCGGAGGTGGCGAAGGCCCTTGACGTGCTCTCGCGCTCCGACATTTTCCTTGGGCACGTGCGCAAGAGCAACAACTATTCATTCTGGAAATACGCGCGCACGCTTGCGCTTACCGGCACCGCGCTTGCAAAAAAGAACCGGTACATGAAGTTTGCAAAATATTCTTTCCCAAGCAAGCTTTCCAAGATGTCGTCGTCGCGGGGAACGCGCGCTGCGCTCAAGTCAGCGGGGCTCAAGGTTGGCGGGATAGTGCACACTTCATCAAGGCGCGCGAAAAAAGACGTGCTCCCCTACCTTTCCAAACAACAGGCTGAAAGCTTGGGTCTTGAAAAGGAAGAGCGCGTCGCAATCGAGGACGCGTACGGGAAGCTCTAGGCGCGCTTCATCTTGACAAGCATCGTGAGTATGATGCCTGCGGAAACAAGCAGCACCGCAAGCGGCAAAAGCTCGACTACTTTGTTGTAGAGGTCGGAGAAGAACCCGTAGACTTCGTCGCTCAGGGGCTCCTCGACTTCGTATTGTAGCACCCAGCGGCCCGTGCTTGGCCCGAACCACGTTATCGTCCTGTCGGACTCGTTGTAAACATAAGGCGAAGGCCCGACAAGCACCGCACCGTCCTTCTTTACAAGCGCAGACGTCTGCGGCAAGGTGATTGTGAAATAGACGTTGCTTCCAAGGATTGTCTGGCGCGTCTCGGACTTGTCAAAGCCCAGTATCTCTTCGTTGAGCGTGCAAAGAAGAGTCCTGCTTCCGACCTTCTGGGTCTGCACAAACTTGTCCACCAAGTCGTAGTCAAGCGTTACCGAGCGCGCGTTCTGCTTGATGTCGTATTCCGGCCCGGCTGTAATCGTGAGGTTGTCAACCGGGCTTTGCACGCCTCCGATGTGGTAGCGGATGTTGTCTGAGAACTTCTTCCACGCAAGTATTGTGCTCTTTCCAAGCTTGAGGTTGTCCTTGAACGCATCAATCTCGGCGTCGCTGTCAACGTAGAATATCGTCTTTTCGCGCACGTGCGCAGCCCCGTCCTTTTTGACCGTGACCGTGACTGAAAGCGAGTGGTCGGTGTATGCCTGCGCTAGCGGGAGCGCCAAAAGAAGGGCGGCTGCCAGCAGGATCAGTGCGGATTTCATCAAAAACTTTACTCAAGCGGGAAATAAATAAGGGCACTTGGAAGGGCAACTTTCCGTTTAACCGCATTACACCCCAGCTTATTGTCTGCCCGCCAGCAGACTAGTTCCTATGGACGAAAAAGGGCAGGTCTCAGTTGAGATGCTGCTGATAATCGGGGTGCTGGTTGCGCTTGCAATCGCTTTTCTGGGGCAGGTGCGCGGCACGGCTTCGGATTTTTCGGGGCAGCTCAACTCGACTTCACAGCGGGCAGTGGGGCTCCTCAACCAGACCGGGTTCGAGTAAGGTTTTTGGCGGTGCGGGCGGGAACTACTATGGCGCAAAATACTGCAAAGTCTTCGCGCGGACAGGCGCTGCTTGACTCGATGCTTGTGCTGTGCGCGTCAGCTGCGATGGTCGCGCTGCTTGCGCCGGCATACTCGTCCGCATATGGCTTGTCGCTGGACGCGCACAAGGCTTCGCAGTGCAGGAAAGCAGCTGCCGAATTGCATTCCGCAGCACAGCTTGCCGCTGCAACGGGCGAAGGGTCGGAGTACTCCGGGAAAATATCGCTTCCGGACGGCGCGGCAATAGCGTACGACTACGGACGGGAGGCAGTCGTGGTTTTCTTCAATTCAAACGAAGGGCCAACAAGCATTCTTGTTGCAAGCAACTGCGGACTGTACGGCTCCTGTGGCCGGGCATGTGCTTACCGCGTGTATTACGATTCGGGGTGCAAGATTTCCCTTGCAGGGTAGGCAGTCCGTATTGAATCGTGGCAGCCGGGCGCAGGCAGTTCTTGAAGCGTTGCTTGTGTTTGCAACGTACGCAGCAGCCGCTTTCATCTTGGTAAGCGCAAGCAAAGGCGCGCTTTTTCGCCTCGACTCGGAAGGAATCGGAAAGGTTTCGCCGCAGTCTTTTGCAAGCCTTGCCTGCGTGACCTTTGGAAGCTACGCCATACGGTCCTCAACAGCAAGCATTGGTTTTCCATTTGCGCAGGGCGTTCCCAAGGCAAACTTGTCCCAGAGCCTGCAGGACGTGCGCTGCCCTGTAAAGGTGTCCGGTGCGCAGAACGCGATTGTAAGCGACCTTTCGGAGGGCGTGCCAACAGGATGAACGATTTTCTTTGCACCACTTGCCGGGTTAGTTGCAAGGCTGCTTGTTGTCGGGGCTTTTCAACAGCAGAAGCCGCGGTCTCCTTTTCCATAGTCATCGCCTGCCTTGCAATACTTCTTTCCTCAACCCACCAGGACGCCTTGGAGTATGCCGCGGTTGCGGAACGGTCGGACAATTACCTCAAGGCGTTCCTTGCGTCTGAAAAGCAGGCGTGGTCGTGTTCGGGCAGCCTTGCATCGTGCGAGTCGGGTTTGTTGTTGCCGTTGCGTGTTGGGGAGTCTTTCGAACCACCCGCAGGTGAAGGCGGTTATTGCGTCAACCGCATCATCTCCAACCCCACCGGCGTCATTTCCGTGCGGAGGTTCTGCAATTGAGGGGGTTCTGGATGCTTGTTGACGCGGCAGTATTTGCAGTAGCCTGCGCCCTGCTAGTTTCGATGCCGCACACTACGCGCCCTGCGCACGCGCTCGAATCGGTCGCGCTTTCGACTGCGCTTGAGGACGTCGCGCTTGCAGCCTCCTTGCAACCGGATTTGGTCGCATCAGCTTGCGAAAGCACAGCAGGCGAGCTAGCACTGAGGGAAAAGTTCAAGGACGCGGTTGGCGCTTTTTCTGCAAACGCTTTTTTGGTCCACTGCCAAAATGGAAAAACGTTTTCACTATCCGATGCAATTATTCCTGAATATTCCCAAATCTCCCCGACCGCAGCAATTTTTCGACCTGCCTCCAAATCCATTTTCACAAACCGCGTAATCGTGCCAAAAGACGGCCGTGCGATGCTGGTGCTTTTCGAGGCGCAGTCTGCTGGTGGTTAAGATGCGCGGCTTCCTCGGGTTGATGCTCCTGTTTGTCGTAATCCCGTTCGCGCTCAAAGCAGCAGCGTATTCTTCGGTCCGCGCAGATGCGGAAGCCGACACTGCTGCCACGTTCATTTCCCTGTCACGCTCGCGCTTTTTCGAAGCCAACCTGCGCCAGTCCTTCTTGGCTGTGCTTGCAAGTGCAAAGGGTGCGACTCCAGTGCAGGTTGCGCAGGACGCGGCAAGAAAGCTCGAAAGATGGGCTGCGGTTGTTTTTGAGGCGTCAAAAAAACGCGGGTTGGCACCGTCGCTGTGGGCGGGGTGTGGTGCGGAACAGGCAAAGCACGCGGATTTTTTTGGGGATGCCGATACTGTCGCGGCAACGTTTTCAAACGTCTTGTCCTTTGACTCAAACTCGTCCGCGCTCAAAGTCAAGTACTGGGGAAACGACCCTGCAATCGAGGCGCTTGGGTGCGCAAAAGTTGGTGTGGGGCTGGCTCTTGACTCTGCAAACGATTCGCAGCTTTTTGTCTTTGGCGAGGGGCTTTATGCAACTTCCAACTTGACTGACGGTCGGGTGCCTTCATTTGGGTTTGAAAACTAGGAATGGCCGCAGCTTGGGTTCAGACAAAAAGGACTAGTATTGCAGAGAGCGCAAACGCAGCAGCCCAGATTGACTTGTTCCAGCGCATCACTTTCGCGCCGTCAAACGGGTCCATCGGGATGAGGTTGAATGCAGCAAGGAACGCGTTAACGCGCGCGCCTACAATGAACAGTTCGCCAGCCCCGTAGAACGTCATCGCGCCAAGGACAAACAACAGGCATAGTGCGATGTTTACCCCCGGGCCCGCAAGCGCAACAGTGCCGCTCTGCTTCCTTGTAAGCTCCTTTCCATAAATGTACACTGCGCCGGGCGCTGCGAACACGAAGCCGATTGCAACCGCAAGCACTATTGCCGCAACCAAGCCGATTGTCCACATCTGGTAGCGCGCGTGCGCGCCGAACCGAGTTGCCATGTACCTGTGCCCAAGCTCGTGCAGCACGAACGCAGTTCCCACCGTGAGCAGTATCGACATGAACGACTGGTCGGGCCAGACGTAGGAGAACGCAAAGGAAATTCCCATCGCCGACACGATGATTTGTATCGTTTCGGAAAAGTCTAGGTTGCCAGTTGAAGTCATTGTGGTGATTACCTGTTTGTTTCGTTTGGCTTGTACGTGACTTTCTTTCCGTTGATTTCAAACTTTCCGGTTGCAAACATCCCGACTACCTTGGGCAGGCCTGTGTGCTCGCGTGCAAGAATCTTTGCAGCAACTTCGTCGCCACTCTTGCAGCCGGAGATGTCCACCTTTTCCTGCAGGATTATCGGGCCGCCGTCCAAGCTTGCGTCCACAAAGTGGATGGTGTACCCGGACTCCTTTTCGCCTGCGTCGAAAGCGTCCTGCTGGCCGTGCGCGCCCGCGTACTTGGGCAAAAGCGAGGGGTGGATGTTGATGATTTTTCCGGAGTATTTGGAAAGGATTTCAGGCGAGCGCATTATTTTCATGTAACCTGCAAGCACGACTAGGTCAGGCGCGTTGGAGTCGATGGCCTTCATCAATTCCTTTTCGTATTCCGCGCGGCTTGCGAACGTGGAGTAGTCTATTACTGTTGTCGGAATTCCAAGCGAGGCAGCCTTCTGTATTGCGCCTGCGTGCGGGTTGTCAGTAATCATGCACACGACGTCTGCGGCAATCTCGCCTTTCTTTGCAGCATTTGCTATTGACTCAAAGTCGCTGCCCCTTCCGGAAGCAAGGACGATTACGCGAATTTTTTTCATTTTGTTTTTCACTTGTTGCAAAACTTTCTCATTTCTTAACGACTATGTGCCTTTTCTCGGTTATTATCTGGTCAACTTGCACGTCGTGCGACTCGCACACGATTTTTTCACCAACTACTTGGAAGTCGAATGCGAGTGCGGCCTTTTTTGCGTTCTTTGCAGCTGTAAGGAACTTGTCGTAATAGCCAAGCCCGTGGCCCACCCGGTTGCCGTGGATGTCGAACGCGACTCCGGGCACGGCAATCAAGTCGATTTTGTCCGGTGAGACGGCTTTCTTTTCGTCGCCCGCAGGCTCAAATATTCCGTAAGCTGCCTTCTCCAGCTTTTCAGAGCCGCTGATTTTGTATGCGGTAATCTCCTTAGTTTCCTCGTTAGTTTTGGGAAGGCAAACTGTTTTTTGCTGCACCAGCGCTGCTGTGATTGCGGCCCAGGCGTCCACTTCGTCATCTTTGGGGCAGTAAAGCAGTATGGTTTTTGCGCCTTGGAATTCAGGGCTTGCGATGAGTTTCTTGCAAATAGCGCAGCTTTTTTGCGCCCGTTCCTGTGCGGGGTGCTCCTTGCGCATCCTCTTCATCAGGTCGCGCAACTGGTGTTTGTCTTGAAAGGAGGGCTGCATGGGGACCGAACCAAACTTACCTTTTGCGCCGTGCGCGTGTGGCGGAACGGGTGTGTTGTCTTTTCCTATTTTTTCCTTCTGCGTTCGTACGCAACAAGCGTGTTGTCAAGAAGGCTTGCAATCGTCATCGGCCCCACCCCTCCGGGCACTGGGGTTATTGCGGAAGCAACCTGCGAGGCGGTCTCGAATTCAACGTCGCCTGCAAGCTTTCCATTAGCAAGCTTGGTGGTGCCAACGTCAATCACAACCGCGCCGCGCTTTACCATGTCGCCTTTGACGAGGCCGGGCTTGCCAACTCCGACTACCAAGACGTCGGCCTGGCGCGTCACCGCACCCAAGTCGGGGGTCCTGCTGTTTGCGGTAATCACGGTTGCCTTGCGGTTCATCAATAGGTACGCAACCGGTTTTCCGACTATGTTGCTTGTGCCGACAACCGCGCAGGTTTTTCCGGACACGCTGCAGCCAACTGATTCTAAGAGCTTGATTATTCCCTTCGGAGTTGCGGACACAAGCGCCGCGGCCTCGTCGCCCCGCGAGAGCCTGCCGAGGTTTATGGGGTGGAATCCATCAACGTCCTTTGCAGGGTCGATTGCTTCGATTACTGCGTTTTCGTTGATTTGCTTTGGAAGAGGAAGCTGTACGAGTATGCCGTCCACCTTGGGGTCGGCATTGAGCTTTTTGATTATGGCAAGTATTTCGGCTGTGGTTGCTGTTGCAGGCATGTCAAAGCGCAGCGAAGTCACGCCCACTTTCTTGCACGCGGCCTGCTTCTTTGAAACGTAAAGCTCGGACGCCGGGTCTCCTGCTGCTATGATTACCGCAAGGCAGGGCTTTTCCGCAAGCTTTGCGACTTTTTGTGCAACCGCATCAAGCATCGAGTCTGCTATGGGCTTTCCCAAAATCAGCTTTGCCTTGGTCGCAGTTGAGGCGGTCATAGTAGGGTTTCTGGGTGCGGGAAAATATAATCGGTTGCCCGGTTGCCCCGTCGGTCCAGCTGAATTGGGGTGTGTGGCGGGTAGGTGCTTCCCTCTAGGATATCTTCAAAAACCCCCCTAAATACGTCTCTTGTCGAACTATTCTTTTTGCCAGTTTCAATATTACGTCAGTTGTCTATCAGATGTTAGTGTTTGTTACTACCGAACAGTTTATATATTTCTTTGTTCCAAAGATAGTTACGCAAATCGAGGGGGATTTGTTGAACATGGAAAAAGACTATTCGCTTTCAAAGGCCCGCAGGGAAATGCTCACCCGTGGTCAGGTACTGACTCCAGACGAGACCGTACCCAAGCGCGGCTACAACCACATACCCATGTTCGTGCCAACTGACACGCACGGCCACTCGGTACTGCACATCCGCCGCCGCCAAGACTACCTCAACGAGTCAATAGGAATCTACAAGGAATGGCAGGTGGCAAAGGCAGCTGCAATCTTTCTTGCAATAATGGCAATCGTCCTAATCCCGCGCAACGTGTTCGTCGCAGGCGCTTTTGGCCTCGCGTCGGGCTTTGCCTACGGACGTTACCTGTGGCAGGATTTCTACGTAAGCAACAACTGGAAACAGCGTCTGCTCTACGAAGCGACATAAGTTGATGTAAATGATCTCACTTCACACTCCAGGACAGGCCAATTCCGGCTTCGGCGACGCGGCAGGGTACGGCAAGACGCCAATAGCGCCCGGCATCCAGGAAAGCGCCTACCACGGCGCATATGCAAAGCAGAAGGCCGAAGCTGAAGCCAAGCAGGCAAAAGGCGTCAAGGGCGGGGTGCAGGAGCCGCGCAACATGACCACCACCGCAGGCTGTGAAGTCAACCCGAAGGACTTCCCAGTAATGCGCACGCACACCCGGTACGGGTTCGTGATGGAATACATCGACATGTGGCGCAAGGAAAAGATCACGTGGACGATTTTTTTGTTCTGGATGGCAGCAGCGCTCTTCACATTCACAGTGTTTCCCGCAGGCTCGCTTTTGATGTTCGCACTCGCAGCACGCTTCCGCGCACTTGGCGCAGGAATCCGCTGGGGAGCGTGGACGTTCGGAGTAAAGCGTACGCTCATGGTAGTTGACTAGGCGAAAAAGATTATGGCAGCAAAAGGAGTATTCAAAGACAAGGCGCCGTTCTACTACGCGCCCCTCACGACGCAAATCGTGATGTGGCTAGAGGACGCGGGGCTTGTCAGCGTGCTTGACAACCCCGACACCATCCCCACGATGGGCGAGATTTGGGACTCCCACGCGCTCGGACGGCCTTTCGGCCTTACGGACACGCCGGTATACGTGCTCGCGTTCGGCTGCCTGATTTACGCGCTCTTGGTAGCATTCGTGTTGTGAGAAAAATGGCATTGCAAACACTTTCACAGGCAAAGAACGCTGCTGGCACCCCGCAGGAGATAAAGTACATCTACAACGGGCCGGCATCGTGGCCCATCCCGGTCCGCGCTGACAAAGTCGGAAACAACAAGGTGATATTTTCCGAAAAGGTCAACGCGGTCTCGGCAGCGGCAAAACCGCCAGCAGGCGCACCCGCTCCAGCCAAGGCAAGCGGCAACGAAAGCTACGACATGCCAATGTTCGTGCCCACAAACGCAGAAGGCCCCGAGATGAAGGACGGCTCAGGGGTGATGGGTCCAAACGACTCGTTCACCGGAAAGCCGCGGCCCATGCACATGTTCAACATCGACACGCGTGGCCACTTCCTTGGAAAGCGTCTCGGATTCCAGTTCAAAGGAATCGAGATGCAGGATAGCTGGACTGGGACGTACAACAGTTTCTTCTGGGCCATGACGTGCTTTTTGATGATGATAGTATCGTACTTCATCAACCCGATAGTCTCGGCGGTGTTTGCCTACCTTTGGGGCCACTACTGGGGACAGCACATGAACGGGTTCGGAAGCGAAGTCGCCTGGCAGAAGGGACGCTCGGTAATAGTCGCACAGTAGAGGGGGAATGAAATATGGCAATAACTGACATGCTCTCAAAAATCAACCCAAAAAGCGGAGACGAAATCACGGTAGGTGACTCGGTCAACCCCGAAGGCATGGCGCCGTCGGAAAAGACCTGGGACATCCAGATGACTTCGGTGCCGGCGGACGCAAAGGAGCCAATGATGAAGCTCACCAACCGTTACGCCTACACCCAGAGCTACCTTCCGCTGTGGAAGGAGGCCCTGCGTTTCCGGTCGTACTCGCTGGTGCTTGCGCTCATCGGGGTAGTCACCCTCATGCCCATGCCAGTTGTTGGCGTAGCCGCGCTCTTTGGCGCGTCCTACTACCACATGCAGGGAGAGTTCCGCAAGGACCGTCTGACCTCCAAGCGTAAGGTCATGTGGGGACAGTAAGTCCCACAATCCATTTGGCCGCCTCTTTGGCGGCAGTTATCCTTCATCAAATCCTCCAAGCCCCCCTTGGAAAAACAGATGAAGCCCCCTCCGAAAGGAGGGGGTCTCTCTTATCTTTCAGAAAAAGTCACTTGATTTTCTTTTGTATCTTCTCGCCGTGGTTGCGCAGAAGTTCGTGGCACAGTCCGCAGGGAGACATCTTCCAATACGTATTCCAGTGCGTCCAGGGCGTCATTCCCGCGCGCTTGCTCACTCCCCTCAGGCCTTCGTTCCTGATTATGTCCACTATCTTGTTTTCAGGGTTTGAGATTATGTGCGCAAGCGGCCTCTTGTAGACGTTTCCGATGGCAAGCGATGCGTGCTCGAATTCTTTCCCGCTGTTGCAGGGGTAGACGTTGCCGTTCGGTCCGAGGGTAACCTCGTCAGTGTGCGTGTACTTTTCGGGCCCAACTACTGTGGTGAATACTGGCGGCGTCAGCCTGCAACCGACTCCGCCGCACGGGCGGTGGTCTCCCCAGGTTTTTTCCGGTAGTTCGCGTGCTCTTCCAATTGGGGTGATGTTTGGGAGGCCGTTGCATTTTTTGCACGTTTTCTTGTGCTCTTCAAGCTCTTTGGCAGTCTTTTCATCAGGGGTACGTGTGCCCCGACCCGTTTTGATTTTCCGGAATTTCAACCCTTCTTCCCGTGCTATGCGCCTGATTCTATCGGAATGGTCGTCGATGTCAAAGATGCCCTGCTTGCAATGGAAGTAGTCCAAAGTCATGCTCAAAAGGTCGGCGCCAGCGGCTTTCAGCTTCCTGACGTATTGTCTTGTGGTCTTGTCGTCTTTTGCCCACCAGCCGTTGGTCTCGACGTCAAGCAGTTCGTATTGGAGTTTCTTTTTCCTTTTAGAAAACGACTTGACTATGTCAAAGACCTTCGGGTGCAAAAGCGGGTCGCCGCCAGTTATCCTTATGATTCTGTTTTTGTATTGCGGGAAAAGCTTCTCGCAGTCCTTTGCCACTTCCTCTATCTTCTTGTGGCCTATGAACGTGTTGTTTTCAGGTCCGGACTCGGCAAAGCAGTGGTCGCATCGCAGGGTGCACTTGTCGGTAGTCTCAATAGTAAGCAATATGTCGTGGCCGTATTCTTTGGGCCAGTTCCTACGCGCCCTCTTCTCGGCAAGCCCATTGTGAATCCAGGTCGGCCCTGGGTTTTCGCCCTTGATGGGTACGGGCAAGCCGTGGAAAAAATCTTCCATACCTTTGGTGGGAAAGTTACGAATAAAAGTCCTTTTCCCTTCCAGACTGCCAACCATAAGTTTTTAACAATCCAAAGCCAACCACTTCTTTTTATAATACAAGTTGAATTATTAGTTCTTTTTTTATCGGGGTGGATGTGGGAAAATGGCAGCTGAGGACTCTTTTGGCATTTTGTCGTCGCTTTCAAACAAGTCCAGCGAGCACGAGTTCTACACTCCCGTCCCAAAGGGCTACGAGCCGGGCAAGACCAAGTACCTAGTAATCACTGGAAGCGTCATCTCAGGGGTAGGCAAGGGCATCTTTTCCTCAAGCATGGGCGCCTTGCTAGAGGCAGCGGGGCTCAAAGTCGAGCCAATCAAGTTCGACGGCTACCTCAACCAGGACGCTGGCACGCTCAACCCCTACCGCCACGGCGAAGTCTTTGTCCTCGATGACGGCGCGGAAACCGACATGGATTTGGGCGCGTACGAACGCTTCCTTGATAAGAACCTTTCAAAACTCAACTACATTACAGGCGGAAAAATCTTCAACACCGTTCTTACCAAGGAGCGCAAGGGCGAGTACCTTGGCCGCGATGTTCAGTTCATTCCCCACGTTACTGGTGAAATCAAGGCGTTCGTGCGCGAGTGCGCAATCAGCACCAAAGCGGACGTTGTCATAATCGAAGTCGGCGGAACAGTAGGCGACTTGGAAAACGGCTACTTCATGGAAGCGATGCGCCAGCTGCAGTACGAGGAAGGCAGGGCGAACGTCATCTTTTCAAATGTCACTTATGCATTCAACCCATCTTCATTGGGAGAATTCAAGAGCAAGCCCGCGCAGAGCGGAATCCGCACCCTGATGTCTTTGGGGATACAGCCTGAGATTGTGGTGGTTCGTGCGGGCCGCGAAGTCGGGGAAAAAGTGCGCGAGAAAATCAGCATCTACTCCAACGTTCCGCTTGAGCGCGTGGTTTGCGTGCCTGATGCTTCCTCAATCTACGAAGTTCCGATAATGCTACACGAAAAGGGCTTGGACAAGGCGGTGCTGGACCTTTTGGGAATCAAGAAAGCGCCAGCAGTGCGCACCGAGGCGGCTATGCGGCGCTGGGAAGACTTCTGCGAAGCTCTTGGAAAGCCCACCAAGGAAATCAAGATTGGGATTACTGGAAAGTATACCGAGGTCAAGGATTCTTACGCAAGCATAATGCAGGCAATCGAGCACTCGCGCGCAAAAGCAGGGTGCAAAGTCGAGCTGGTCTGGATTGAGACAAGCAAGCTCAGCCAGAAGTCAACCGACGCGGACGTTGCGAAGGTGCTTGACGGCGTGGATGGCATAATTGTTCCCGGCGGCTTTGGCTCGCGCGGAACAGAAGGAAAAATCAAGTGCATCGAGTATGCGCGAAAGAACAAGCTTCCATACCTTGGCCTGTGCTACGGCATGCAGATGGCTGTTGTGGAGTTCTGCCGCAACGTGCTGGGGCTTGACAAGGCAAACTCAACCGAGATCGACCCGGACACCCCTGACATGGTCATTGACATTCTTCCTGAACAAAAGAAAATCGAGGGGCTTGGCGGAAACATGCGGCTTGGTGGAAAGGACGTCGAGCTTACCAAGGGCTCGGTTGCTGCTGAGCTTTATGGGAAGCTCAAGATACGCGAACGCTTCAGGCACCGCTACGAGGTAAACCCGGAGTACATCGACCGCATCCAAAAAGCGGGAATGATTTTCTCAGGAAAAGCCCCCAACCAGCCGATTATGCAGGTGATGGAAATCCCTGCCCACCCGTTCTTTGTGGGAACGCAGTTCCACCCCGAGCTTTCAAGCCGGCCGTTTGCGCCCAACCCGCTTTTCCTTGGATTTGTGAAGGCCTGCCTTGGCCACGCAAAGAAGGCCTGATTAATTTTCTCGTGCAAGAACCCTTGCTGGTTTTTGCAAGATGGAACAGGATACTGCCAATGAAACTTACTTGGAAGCAATAGCCTTCCTTGAGTCGCTTCCCCCAAAGAGCGAGTGGACGCTGCAACCCGTGCGCGACCTTTGCGCAATACTTGGATTTGACCCTGCAAAAGTTCCCTGCATCCTTATTACCGGCACCAACGGCAAGGGCTCGGTTGCCGCGTTCTGCGAGTCCGCAATCCGGAAAGCAGGCTACAAGACCGGACGCTACATTTCCCCGCACTTGGTGGACTACACCGAGCGCATCAGCATCAACGGAAAGGATGTTTCGAAGGCGGATTTTGCAAGGATTATTTTGGATGCAAAGGAAGCCGTAATTGCCTACAACCAAACCCACTCCGAAACCCTCAGCCAGTTCGAAGTCAACACCGCGGTTGCGCTCAAGTTCTTCCTTGAGCAAAAAATCGGTTTTGCAGTCCTTGAAATCGGCATGGGTGGCAGGCTGGACTCCACGAACGTGACTGAGCCTGCGCTTTCAGTAATCACGCGAGTAAGCTTGGAGCACACCGCGGCGCTTGGCGATACTGTTGAAAAAATCGCGTTCGAAAAATCCGGGGTAATCCGTGCAGGCAGGCCCGTAATTACTGGTTGCGAGGGAGCGGCGCTTGGTGTAATCCAAAAAATTGCAGGCGAGAAAAAAAGCGAATTGGTCGTTGTCGGCAAGAACGGTTCAAAGGAGAAAACGGATTTTGTTTTTGATGAAAAATCTGTTTCGCTTTCCGGCACAAAAACAGATGTTTCATCAAAGTTAGGCACTACTACTCTCTCAACGGGCCTTCTGGGCTCTTTCCAGTGCTTCAACATGGCTGTTGCGTATGCTGCGCTGTGCAAGCTTGATGCGTTGGGTGCGTTGAATATTTCGCAGGATGCCATAGCTTCCGGCTTTCAGGATGCAAAATGGCCCGGCAGGCTTGAGATAGTCTCAAGCAAGCCTCTTGTGGTTCTTGATGGCGCGCACAACCCGGATGGTGCAACTGCGTTAGCATCCTCGATTGGAAAGCTTTTTGCAGGAAAAAAAATCACGCTGGTTTGTGGGATGATGGATGACAAGGACGTCGAGTCAACTGTCGCGCTTTTAGCGCCCCTTGCAACCACGTTTTATGCGATTCCGGTTGCCTACCACCGCACCGCAACCGCAGTAAGGGTTGCAGAAGCTGCGCGGCCTCATTGCCCGGTTGTGCTGGAGTTCTGGTCCGCTGAGGAGGCTTTGGGTGCGGCTACAAAGCATGCAGGCTCCGATTCCGATGGAATGGTGCTGGTGGCAGGCTCGCTGTATTTGGTGGGTGAAATCAAGGCAGTCATTCAAAACCGCCCCTGAGGGGCGAAATAAACAATAGGGTTAATATCGTCGTTTATTCCAACAATACTTGCTTTCTTTTCAATCCAGTTTAGGGGGGTTTTGTCTATGGATTTGTCAATGGGCCTTACCAAGCGCAAGCTTGTGTTCTTGGCGGTTTTTGCGGTTTTTGCGGCAATAGCTGAGCAGATTAACTTCGCGCCAATCATCGGCTCGAACGCGTCCTACTTTACGCTCTTCCAGTTCTTCGGGCCCATAGTGGCATCCTTCCTCGGCTTGGGCCTTGGCTTGGTGGCGCTTGCGGCTTCGCAGTTAGTCAACATGGTGGTGCTTGGAAAGGCAATCACCATTGTGAACGTGCTTCGCCTTTCAACGATGCTCTTTGCCGCGTACTACTTTGCCCGCATTGACTTCAAGAAGCTTGACGCAGTTGGGATTGGTGTTCCCCTTGCCTGCATGGCGCTCTTTGTGATGACCCCCGCAGGTGCGGGCGCGTGGTATTATTCGCTCTACTGGCTCATCCCCGTAGCAGTCCGCGTGTTTGGCTGGAGCAGGAACCTGGTTGCACGCAGCCTTGGCGCAACGTTCACCGCGCATGCAATAGGTTCGGTAATCTTTGCCTACTCGCTTCCCTACACTTCGGCGCAGTGGACCGCGCTCGTGCCGGTTGTTGCGTACGAGCGCCTGATGTTTGCAGCAGGGATTGCAGTGTCCTACGTGGCGTTTACAACCCTGCTTGACTGGGCGTCGGCGAGGATGGACTTCTCCGAGCTTTCAGTTGAGCGGGCTTACTCGCTTGCAAGGCCCGCGCCCAAGCTTTCGTAAGCGGGTTTTGTTTAGGTGGTGCTTGAGTTGGAAGAACGGTTTCCAAAGCCTGCTGCTGTTCGCTGCCTCGTTCTTTATTTTGAGGCCGATGCACGCCTCCTTCCAGTCGCACAGGCAGTGCACGCCGGCGCAACAATCGCAGGCGCAGAGGCGTCCTTGATGTCTTACGGCCAGTGGGCGGCCTCCGGCTTCCAGCCCTCCAACGGGTTTTACGACCTGTTCTTCGTGGAAGCCGACTTGGCGCACGTGTTCTCCAAGCGCGACCTGTTTGAACAGACCAAGGGCTTTGACTGGAATGGACGGAACGTCGCGCCGTTTGCGGTTTGCTCGAACTCCGCGCAGTCGCGCGAGGCGTTCAAGCAGGTGGCTGTTGAGTTCGGAAAGCGCGGCGCAACGGTGCGCAACACGCTCACGCTCAACGTCAAAGGAAAGCTATCCTTTTTGGGAAAAGGCAGGCTTGAGGAGATTGACTTTGCCCGCGCGCAGGCGTTCGGCGAGCGCACGGTCAACTACTTTGTCGGAAAGCGCATCACCCAGCCTTCCGAGAAGGCAAAGATTGCAGGGTACCGGAAATAATTCTGGTGCGCAACAAGCGGAAATCCACACAATCTTTTTTGTTTTCACCGGAAACTTCGTCCGCTTTAATTTATATTTCGCCCCCCAGTGCTAATTTCTAACCCACCAAACAAAGTGAATCCAAAGGAATGATTGAAGACGAGCTGGTGCACTGGTACAAAGACGACGACGGCGTGTCGCACAAGAGTGCGCTCAAGCTTGAGACCGCCGAGCCGACTTCCGTAAACGGCTACCCGCGGGATGGCACGATTACCCTTCGCATCGCAAACACCATCGGCACAGTTGGCTTCAGGCTTTCCCCCGACGAGGCGCTGCGCGTAAGCTCCTTGCTGTGCCAGCTTTCCAAAGAGCTGATTAACAAAAAGCGCACGCTCTGGAAGCAGGAAGACGATGAGAAATAATTCGGGCATGCGGCGCGCCGAGTATGTATCCTGCATTGGGCAAAGCCGTCACGTTGATTTTCGCGCCCGACAAGTAATTTACGGAACAAGATGCCGAGCCGTTTGAAGCAAGGTTGCAGTTACCGTTCCCCCGGTTCCGGCAGTTGCGGAAAACAAATAGGCTGAGGAGGGTGTTGGTGACTGACTTGAAGACAGAGAAGGGCTTGGTGAGGCTGACGTGCTTGGCGATGCAGTCGGCGTCAGGTCAAGGCGTTGGTGACGGGACTGTCCAGAGCACTGGCGTGCTGTTGTTTCCGAGGTTTTCCATCCCCGGCGCCATCGCGCCCTTGAGTACGCTTGCCATCAGGATGACCAGCACCACGCTGCCTGTAAGTATCAGCAGGTATTCAAGCGAGGTCTGTCCGTGCGGTTGCTTCATAGTAATGGGATATATGCCACCGAGGATAAAAACGTTGTTTTTTGGTGTTGCCACGTGCTGTTCAGAGGAGCTTGAGCTTGTCGGTGATTTCATCAATCTCGTTTTCAGGCGCAGGCCCGATTGAAGCCGCGGTTTTCGAGCCGGGCTCGACTTGCGTGTGCCCAGCGTCCGTAATAAGCGAACAGGGAAGCTTGGCTTTCTTTGCGGCCATGAACACTTCAATAAGCTCGCGTTCGGAGGAGACCTTCACTGCAATTTTCTTGCAGCCGCCTTCCTTCCACTCCTCGACCCACTCGGGCTTGGCAGAAAGCGCCTTGTCGTAGGCGTCGATGCTTGCGTGGCAGCCCTGCGCAACGAGCTTTCCTTTGCCCATCCCAAGGTCTGAACGGAGGATTATAGCCTGCTTGTATTCCGTCATATCCAATCACTATCCTGGATTAAGGTGGATGCGTCGGGTAAAAAATGTTTTTAGTGGCGCGATGCCGGTCTACGCAGCTTGGGCTTGTCTAGGCAACAAAAACCGTCGCGGGTTTACCGTATCCAGATTGCTCCCCAAGCGTAGTATTCCGACGAGCTTCCAGTCCAGTACGGCTTGTTTTGGTAGCTGTCGGCGTCCCCGCCGCCCCAAAAGCTTCCATCCCAGCAGCTGCCGTACCACCAAGCGGTGTTGCTGTAGCTTGCAGCGCAGTTTGAAGAGTATACATCGTGGTCTGCGTCCCTTGTCGTGAGCGAGTATTTGTTTGCCGCAGAGTACGTAGCCAAACCAGGGTAGGTCGCGCCTATGTCCAAGGACACCGGAGTCATGGCCAAGGAATAATTGTTGGATTTATTGACGTTAAATGAGTAAGTAGCCCTGTGCGATATGGCTGTGGGCGAGCTTCCCACCTCTACCCGCATCTGGCTGCCCAGCGCGTTCCAATGCGCAACGCCCAAAAACTGGTCGAAAGCGCCGTTGAGGTTGGCTCCGATGGCGCCGGTTATGGAGTTGCCTGTTGTCGCGTCAATCCAGTCCGGCTTTGGGGGCATTGAATATGGGCTGTTGAGGAGCACAAGGGTCCACCCGCCTCCAACCGTGGTCATGTCGCAATATGCGTCAAGCGGATTTCCCGAAGGGTATATTGTGTACACTCCGCTGTTGTAGTTGCCTTGGCTGTACAGCCTGGCGCACGACGTCGGCTTGTTCGCCTGAAGCGTGTCCTTTACGCCTTGCGTGACTAGGCTGCCATAGCTGTTTTGGCTTTCCCCCAGGCTGTTGTTCGCACCAACCGCGGAACCTTGTAGGATGAGTATGACTATTACTGCGACTAGCACGATTCCACCAAGCATCAGTAGGTACTCGAATGCGCCCTGGCCGCGGATGGTCATATGAATATCAGTATGCCGCATTCCGATATAAACGGTGTGCATCTTAGGCATTACCGGAAACGGCCTTTGGCAACCCGTAATAAATTGCATTCCCAACAAAGAGTCATATTCCCGCGCACGGCAAACGACCTGCGTTTCGGCGAGAAAGATGCTTTCAGGCGACCCTTCGGAAGTGATTGCGAAAATCCGCGCCATCGAGTCCGGGCTTTCATCCGCAGCCAAGGCGTTGCGGCAGTTGCCTGCCGCGCAAGCAGCAGGAAGTTTCCTTGAAGAAAAGCTGATTGTTTCCTGCCCGCCGAACGCGGCTTTCAACGGGACCATTGCCGCAATCGACGGCGGCATAGTCTCTGAAACCTACCAGTCCTGCGAGCTTGTGCTGTTTCGCGCGGTTTGCACCGCGTTCGGGTACGAAAACGGTTTGGTGTGCAGGAAGGCAAACCACCCCTCGGGGCTGGACGGGTTTGAGACTGCCTTGCTTGACTCGTTCGACGAGTCGGACACGATGCAGCGCGACTCCATAATCCGGCTGCGCTCCGAGATTGCGGCAGCACGCGAGTCAGTCAAGCTCTTTTCCCCGTCAATGGTCTTTCTTGACGGCAGCATCTTCCCAAACCCACAGGACCGGCCGCCCAAGGAGTCTGCTTCGTTTGACCAGTTCGAGCGGCTGCTTGCGGAATACCGCTTCCTTTTTGCGGAGTGCAGTGCCGCCAACGTGACGCTTGTCGGAGTAGTCAAGGATTCCAAGAGCCGCAACTACCTTGACGCGCTGAGAAAATCAGGCGCCCTCTCGGATTTCTATTCCGGGCACGCAAAGTTCCTCTCATCCACAAACGATTCGGCGTTCCTTTCAATGGCGCTTGAGGAGAACGAGCGCAGCGGCCTTGTCAAGCTTGAGCGCCAGGACTTGGGCCGCGACCTGTGCCGCACCACTTGCGCGGCAACCTACGTCAAAGCGTCAAAGTACGACCGGCCGCTGAGGCTGGAGTTTTCCGATTACGCTAAAGCGGACGCGGCAAGCAAGGCAATTTGCGGGTTGTGCAAGGGAAACTCGCGCTACGCCTACCCGGCAATACTCATCGAGGCGGACTTGCGTGCAGCCATGGATCCAAAAGAGCTCGAAGTTGCCTACGCGAGGTTGTGCGCAAAAGTCGGCCCGGATGCGGTTTCGCTTCGCAGGCTGCGAAGAAACGAGCGACCCTTCCGGTAGCGAATGTGGGTAATCGGCTTTTCAGGAATCCAATTCCTTTTTTCTTCAGAGCAGCCGCTCGCCGTTTTCTACGATGTGCTGAGGGGCAGGCTTTTCCATCTCAAGGATTTGCACGCGCGCAGGCGAGAACGTCCCGGCGTATTCCAAAATCTTGGCCTCGCCGCGCCTCCCGTCCGCAAGGTGGATGCGAATCTTCTGGCCTACTCTGCCGTTTCCTACTGCTTGCGCGTTCCCAATCCCGAAAGTGCCTACCATCACGTTTATTCCCGGCATCCGCAGGTTTCCCATTGAAAGGTCGGTTGCAAGCGCGTCGCCCTTGCGAACCCCGCGTATAATCGGCCACGCGAATGCAAAAAGCAGCGATGCACCCAAGTCGAAAGCTACAAGCTTCCAGAACGAGTCGATTATTGTTCCGGCCACTCCGATGTAGCTGAACGCGTACCCTATGCACGATGCTGTGAACAATGCAACGAAACACTGTGCGAAAAGTTTGATGTTCAACTCTATTCACTTCCAAGTAATTTTTTCCAAGTTTACGCGTATCCTTCGTGCGGCCTGCGCTGGACTTCGGTCGGCCTCTTCATTGAAAGCGCGGCCTCAAAGTGCTTTTTGGAAACCTTCTCGACGTTCTTATCGTGCATTGCTTCCATCCCAGCCTCGCGGCAGAACGCCTCGAGGTCCGCACCGGAATAGCCTTCGGTCTTCTTTGCCAAGTCCGCCAAGTCAACGTCCTTGTCAAGGGGCATCTTTGCGCTGTGCACCTTGAGTATGTCCCTGCGCGCGGCCTCGTCGGGCTGCGGGATTTGTATGAGCTTGTCAAACCTTCCCGGACGCAAAAGCGCGGCATCGATGATGTCTGGCCTGTTGGTTGCCGCAATCACAACAACGTTCTTGAGGTTCTGCACGCCATCCATCTCGGTAAGCAGGGTGTTAACGATTTTTTCAGTCACGCGGCTGCCGTCGGATTCCCCGCCCGTGCGTCCCGGCGCGATTGAGTCGATTTCGTCAAAGAACACGATTGATGGCGCAGCCTGGCGGGCCTTGCGGAAAATCTCGCGGATTCCCTTCTCACTCTCGCCGACCCACTTTGAAAGCAGTTCGGGCCCGCGCACTGCGATGAAGTTCGCCTCGCTCTCGGTGGCTGCTGCCTTTGCAAGAAGCGTCTTTCCTGTGCCGGGCGGGCCGTAAAGGAGTATGCCGCGAACAGGCCGGATTCCGAACTTGGTGAACGCCTCCGGTTTTTTTAGCGGAAGCTCAACAGCCTCGCGAAGCTCCCGCTTTACTTCCTCCAAGCCGCCTATGAAGTCCCACTTTACGTTGGGCACTTCGATGTAGACTTCGCGCAGTGCTGATGGGGTGATTTCGCGCTGTGCAGTCTCAAAGTCGTCCTTTGTCACGCGCAGCTCGTCAAGTATCTCCTGTGGTATGTGCTCGTCCTCCAAATTTATTTTTGGAAGTATGCGGCGCAGGGCCTTCATTGCTGCTTCCTTGCACAATGACTGCAAGTCCGCTCCGATGAAGCCGTGCGTCTTTGCGGCAATCTCTTCAAGCTTGACGTTTTCTGCAAGCGGCATCCCGCGGGTGTGGATTTGCATGATTTCAAGCCTGCCCTTCTTGTCAGGCACGCCGATTTCAATCTCGCGGTCAAACCTTCCGGGCCGCCTGAGTGCGGGGTCTATTGCGTTGGGCCGGTTTGTTGCTGCAAGAATCACTACTTGTCCGCGCGCTTTCAGCCCGTCCATCAGCGTGAGCAGCTGGGACACGATGCGCTTTTCAACTTCGCCCGTTACTTCCTCGCGCTTTGGCGCAATCGCGTCAAGCTCGTCTATGAATATGATTGAAGGCGAGTTCTCCTCAGCTTCCGAAAAAATCTTGCGCAGCTTCTCTTCAGCTTCGCCGACGAACTTGCTCACGATTTCTGGGCCGTTGATTGTGATGAAGTGCGCCTCGCTTTCGTTGGCAACCGCCTTTGCAAGCAGGGTCTTCCCGCCTCCGGGCGAGCCGTAAATCAACACGCCCTTGGGCGGCTCTATGCCGAGGCGCTCGAAGAGCTCGGGGTGGCGCATCGGAAGCTCTACCATCTCCCTGATTTTCTGGACTTCGTCTTTGAGCCCGCCGATGTCTTCGTAAGTGGTTGTAGTGATTTTTCCAAGCTCCTTGACCGGCTCCTCGCGCAGCGTCACTTCAGTTGTCTCGGACACGAGCACGATTGCCTGCGGCAAAGTCTGCGCAACCGCAAACGGGAACGGCGTTCCGAACAGGTTGATGCTCAAGACGTCGCCTCGAAGGAGCGGCTTTCCCATCAGGTACTTCTTTACAAGCTGGTCAAACCCGGGCGCGTAGCGCGAGGGCTGGTTTGGAGCGAGCACGATTTTCTTTGCTTCCTTGACTTCGGCCTTGTGGATTTGCACGCGGTCGCCCAAGCCCACTCCGGCATTCTGCCTTAGCAGGCCGTCCATGCGGATTATCTTTGCGCCCTCGTCAGCAGGGTGCGAGGGAAGCACTATTGCGGCAGTGATTTTCTTGCCCTTTATCTCAACAACGTCGCCGGTTGTCAGGCCGAGGTCCTTTCGCGCCTCCGAGTCCATCCTCACTACCCGCTTTCCGTAGTCGATTTGCATCGCCTCGGCTACTTTGAGCTCAAGGTGCTTTTCCGGTGCAACGGTCTTTTGGTCCATAAGTCGTCCCAGCCTGCAATTAGTGGAGTTGGTGGTTTTTGCCCTTAGGAATTATGTAGTGTCGAATCTGTTTAAATAATCGAATAATTGGTTCGCGCGCCGCCTGCGCATTTACTGCCTTGGGGCTGGCCTTGCCTGCCTTTCGACTTCGGACTTGCCTGCGGGGATTACCAAAAGCAAGTCGTCAAGGTTGTCGGTGCCAAGCCGCGCCATCACTTCCTTCGCAGCAACCCCCTTTTCCTTGGTGCCCGCAGGAAGGATTGTCACTGCGTTTTTGAGCGTGCGCAAAGATATTGCGGGGACTGCTGCCACGCGTTCCTTTTCGTCCAAGCCGATGCGCAAGCCCAGCGCGGTGCCGCGGAAGTACTCGCGCTTTCCGCTTATAATGAACCCTCCCTTTGAGACGTACTCGCCTGCCTTTGCGGTTCGCGAGACGCTCTCAACCGGCACGCAGTAGGCGTCCACGCTGCCAAAGCCGTTCTTCCACGAAGACGAGTAGCTGACCGCAAACTGCGCGGCCTCCAATTTGTCCTGCTCGGTTGCCTTTTCGGTGTTTCCTTCCTTGAGTATGGTGGTTGGCGCGCCAGTAACGTCGGCGTGAAAGTACAGGTCCTCTTTTTCAGCGTGCCTTGAGAAGACGTGCTCGTTTTGCGAGGCGTCGCGGCCTGCGACCACAAGAAGCCCTGAGCTTGTGTAGAACCACCTGTATTTTTCGAACCACTCCAAGTCGCGGCGTATGCGGAACTTCTTCTTGGCAGCCGACTCGTCTTCCGGCTTTTTGTACAGCTCGCGCTTTTCTTCGCGCGCAATCAGCCGTAGCGTCTCTTCAAGGGCGGTTTTTGCGCCATCTGCCTTCGCCCGGAGCTTGCTTGCCTTGGAGTAATACTCTGCCGCGTTTTGCTGCGCGGTCTTGGATGCGTCGAGTGAGATTTTCATTTGTGCATCACACGCTTATAGCTTTCGGGAGTTGCATTTCTTTTTGAGGCGCGCTGCACGCCGCCTCAGTCGGGCAGGCCGAAGGCGTCACCGGGCAATCCTTGCCGATGCAATGCATTACCTGCAAGTAGTCGTTTACGGACTCTGAAAGCGCGGTGTTTGTAGTGTTCATCGCGCCCTGCACTATCATTATCACTGTTGCGGCCATCAGCACGCAGCCTGCGATCATAAGCAGGTACTCAAAAGCAGCCTGTCCGCGCGCCGTAGTCATGTTCCCGTTTCCCCTGTTGTGATTTGTATTGGGGTTAGCAGTTGATTTTAATTGCGCGTTTGGCTGGCGCGTTAAATTGCTGCCAGGTGGCTAGTGTCGTTTATAGCCACTACGCTTGGGCCTTCCGCATCAAATTCGATTGTGTTTATGCAGCAGTTTTGCTGAATCATTTTCTTGAAGTTGCCGTACGAAAGCTCATCACCAGTCATTTCGCAGAGCACGCACTTGATTAGGTTTCCGTGTGAGACAACCGCAACCTCCTTTCCGGGGTTTGCCTTCGCGATTCTTTCAAGCGCACCCATCCCTCGCGCTGCAACGTCCCTTGCGGACTCGCCAGAAAGCTCGTGGCCGTAGCGAAGCAAGTAGTAGTCAATGGTGCGTTCGGGCTGCTGGGCCTTGGACAGGTTCATCTTGTGGAATATCTTGAATGCCTCTTCGGTGGTCTTTCCGGAAAGCTCTCCTGCGTCCTGCTCCATCAACTCATCCATCAAAACTGGCTCGAAATTTTGGAAAGCGATTTTTGAAGTCTCGACTGCGCGCGAAAGCGAGCTGGAGTAAACTGCGGAAAGGTTTTTTCCAACGGCCCACTTTGCCAGTTCGTGCGCCTGCTTTTCGCCGTGCTTTGAAAGCACCCCGCCCATGGTCTGGCCTTGGATGATGTGCTCGGCGTTGCCGATTGTCTCGGCGTGCCGAATAAGGTAAATGGTTGTCTTTGGCATAACCGTCAGGTAGCCTCCCTTATTTTTTATTTGGCTATTTTGTTTTCGTCTTTGGGGATTTTGGTGCAGTTTTTTTCGCAGCGGTTTTTGCCGCAGGCTTCCTTGCCGCCCTGGCCTTTGAAGCTGCCTGTGCGCCTGCAGTCCTTTGCTTTGCAGCTGCATCGCCTTGTGCAACCACGTTGTCCTTTGCCTCGGTGACCGTGCCGTCGGAGTTGTTGACATTGTAGGTCTTCTTGCCCCACGACTCCTTGGTCTTGCACTTGGTGTCAAGGCACATGTTGAACGGCCGCTTGCCCTTTCTGATGACTGTGACTATTGGCGTGTTGCATTCGGGGCAAACCTTCTGCGCGTTCTTTATGAGCGCCATCTTGGGAAGCGGGTACAGGTTCCTGCAAGCAGGGTACGCGCCGCACCCCACAAAGAGGCCGAAGCGGGACTTTCTGATTTGCAGCTGGCCTTGCCTTCCTTCCTTTGCGCATACCGCGCACGGTCCAAGCACGCTTTCTTCCTTTTGCGTCTGCTTGAGCGCGTCCACCAGCTCCTTGCCGATGCTTTCTTCCTTGGTGCGGAACTTTTCAAGTATCTTCTCAAGCGCAACCTTTCCTTCGGAGATTACCTTTTCCTTGGTGATTTTTCCGGACTGGATGTCTTCCATCTCCTTTTCAAAGTCGCGCGTGAGCTGCTCGGAGAGTATTTCATCAACGTGCTTTGTAAGTGTCTCGTAAACCGAGAGGCCGAGCGCGGAAACCTCGATGCTCTTTCCGGAAACGTACCCCCTCCTGAAAAGAGTCTCAACTATTTCGGAGCGGGTTGCCTTGGTGCCCAGGTCCTCGTCCTCAAGCTTCTTTACAAGCGACGCTTCGGTGTACCTCTTCGGGGGCTTGGTCATCTTCTTTTCAAGCTCGTGCTTATCAACTGGCACGCGCTCGCCCTGCTCGAACTTTGGCAGGACTTCCTCCTCCAAGTCAACGTACTTTCCGTAGAACTCAAACCAGCCCTTCTCAACTGTTCGCGAGCCGCCTGCTGAGAAATTCACATCGCCGATTTTTGCGTCCACGTTCATCCTAGCCCTCTTTGCGGGCTCTGCAAAACAGGAGAGGAACCTGCGCACAACCAAGTCGTAAAGCTTGGCTTGGTATGGGTTCAGGCCGCTTGGCACCATCCCGGTCGGGTGGATTGCCGGGTGGGCAGCGTCGTCTTTTTCTCCCTCGCGGGGAACGAATTTGCCTTTGCTTATGAGCTTGCCTGACAATTCAGAATAAACCGGGTTCTTGCCAATGTCTGCAATTATTTTCTTGAGATTCAGCTTTGCCGAAAGCTTCTGCGAGGAGGTGCGTGGGTAGGATATGAGTGCGGCCTCGTAAAGGTCCTGCGCAAGCGAAAGCGTCATCGACGGCTTGAATCCAAAAGCGCGGTAGGCCTCGATTTCCATCGAAGTCAAGTCGAAGGGAAAAGGCGGGTTCTGTGCGAACTCCTTCTCCTCAACCTTCTCAACAAGCGCCTTGTCCTTGGCGGCCTTTGCAACCGCTTCTGCGATTTGCTTTGCCTTCTGCTCGTCTTTGATGTTGCCCTCGTCGCAGGCAAACTCGACTCCCTTTAGCACCGCAGTGATGTTCCAATAAGGTTCAGGCACGAATTTCTGGATTTCAAGCTCGCGCGCTGAAAGTATGGCCAAAGCGGGGCCCTGCACCCTTCCGATGCTCATTATGCGGAATATTCCTGCCTTCTTTATTGCAGACATAAGCGCGCGTGAAGTGTTGATACCCCAGTACCAGTCAAGGTAGTGGCGCGCCTCGCCCGCGTCGATTTGAGGCGTGTCAAGCGCGTGCAAATCGGAATAAGCGTCAACGAGGTCTTCTTTTGTGAGCGTGGAAAACAGCATCCTCTTTGCGGGCTTCTTGACCGCATAGCGGATTATATTCCCGCCAATCAAGCTTCCTTCAATGTCCCAGTCGCACGCGTTCACAACCGAATCGGCGTTCTTTGCAAGCTTGCGGATGGATTCCAAGTATTTCTTTGTGAACGCTGCAGATTCATTGGACTCGTACGCCGGAACCCATTCTATGTCAAAAACCGGGTACTTTCCTCCGGCTTCCTTTTGCTTGAGCGAGTAAACGTGGCCTACTGCGGGCGCAATCAAAAGCTTCTTTCCGCCCCTGGCAAGCTCGTAGGACTTGACCCCCGCGCCAGCGTTCTGCTTGATTGGGCCTTCGGCTAGGGCCGCTGCCATCTTTTCGGCAACGCGGGGCTTTTCTGTGATGATCATTACTGTTTCCATGGAATCGTCTTCAATCGCATTGTCAACTATTTGCCATTGGAGGGTTAAACCTAAGTGTTTATGGCAGTTTTAATGTTTTCGCAGCCGATCCGGGCAAAGCAAGTCTGGATTTTCGGGCAAGCTAGCCTTCCTTTATCTCGCCGACGAAGTCCTTGAGCATGAGCTGGTTGATGGTCTTGAAGTCCTTGCCGAAGTTGCCCATTATCCACATGAGCTTGACCGCTGCGGTCTCGCTTGTCATGTCGTTGCAGGGTATCGCGCCGGCCTTGAGCGCCCGGCGGCCCACCTCGTAAAGCTTCATGTTCACCTCGCCGAATGTGTTCTGAGTGGCGATGAATACGGGGATACTCTTTCTTGTGAGCATCTCGACCTTCTCAACAAGCGAGTTTTCCAAAAACGGCAGGTTTCCAGGCCCGTACGCTTCGATGAGGATTGCCTTGAAGTCGGTGAGCTTGTCGAAGATGGAGGGCTTGAGTCCGGGGTAGACTTTGAGTATGAACAGGTCCGCGTTGTCAATCTTTGCGAAGAGCTTGAGCGGACCGGAGCACTTGGTCTTTGTAAAGCCCTTTTCGAAGAATATCTTTCGCGCGTGGTTTTCGCTCACGCGGCCGATGAGCTCGCCTATGAGGTGGTGATTGATGCTAGAGTACACGCCAATGTCTTCGTTAGTGACCTTGGTGGCCTCGTTTGTGACCTTGCGCGCCTTGCAACCTTTGACTATCTTGCCGTGGAAGACTATGCAGACCTCACGCACCTCCGAAGTCGCCACGAGGACCGCGTCGATGAAGTTCTTCTTCGCGTCGCTTCCTTCGCCTATTGCCTTGACGCTTCCGGTGAGTACAACCGGCTTGCAGAGGTTCTGCAGCATGAATGAGAGCGCGGCCGCGGTGTACTGCATCGTGTCCGTGCCGTGGGTGACTACGAACCCGTCGTAGTTTCCGTACTCCCTGCCAATCTCGTCCGCAATCTCGGTCCAGTGGTGCGGCTGCATGTTGGTGCTGTCTATGTTGAACAGCTGCCTGACCGAGACGTCGGCAATCTTTTCAGCCTCCGGGAAGAACGCAAGCAAGTCCTCGGTTGTGAATGACGGCTTCAGCCCGTCCTCGGACTGAGTGGCAGCGATGGTACCGCCCGTACCGATGACTAGCACTTTCTTTTTGGAGGCCATTTTGGTAAAGCGCCTAGTTGAGTATCGTGTACTTGCTGAGGTATACCTGTACCTTGAACACCTCAAGGAACGGCATTATCAGCAGCGCGTTTACGACTATTGCGGCGTAGCGGCCGTATGCAAATATTCCCGGGTCTGCGGAGATGTTGAGGAAAATCAGGTCGTTTACAAGTATGAGCACTGCGGACACGACAAGGAACAGGAGCACGTATGAGAAGCGGTGCTGCAGTGTCGAGACGCTCTTGCGTATCGCAGTCCAGCCGCGGAAGCCGTCGATTACGATGGCCTGGGGCACGAAGAGTATGGCGAGGGCAATAAGCGCGGCAACAAGCGCGCCCAAAGTCGGGTGCAAGCCGTACTGGTAGAGCACGACGTCTGCGATGAACGTGAGTGCGAACGCGGCAAGGAACACCTCAAACAGGTGGTAGGTGCGCTGCTCGATTTTTTCCATCTCGTAGAACGCTATCTTGGTCATCGAGCGCTGGCTCGTGATAATCATGTTGATTGCTACAAGCGCAAACGAGAACAGGAGCATTGACACTATTGGGAGGATGATGACTATCCCCAGGTCAAGCGGGGTCATGTCCCACTTGATGCTGTCCAGGCGCATGAAGATGGAGCCCATCGCGGCGTAGTTTGACAGGAACAGCGCAACCGGGAAGGAAATCAAAAACGGTATGGAAAAGAACGAAATCGTCTTGAAGTTCGCGCCGTACGCCTCGAATGCCCTGTTGAATATGTCCACAATCCTTTTCATGCAATTTTCGCCCGTAAAATTGAGATAAAGACTTCTTGCTTTGCGGGTTTAAAACCAATAGCTTCCACGCCTGTGGTGCGGCGGCCTGCTATCGGGTCTTTTAAGAAAACAAAAGGGGTGGGGGTGTTGAGTCCCCAGCCATCAATCCGCGCCTTTAGTCAACCGGGCAGGAATACGCTATTGCCACGTAGTTGGCCGCGTCAATGGCCGCGCCTGAATTGTCAGCAAAAGTGACATCCGTGATTGTGGTGGCAAGCGTAGTAGACAAAGTCGAGCAGCGGGTGCTAATTTTGTTGGTGCTTATTGTTGTGTTCTTGATGCACGTCTTGAGGTTGGGGTCGTATGTTGGGTGGTCGTTCGGGCAGTAGACACATACGTTGTCCGTGTCGTCTTCGATGATGAATTTGTAGTTGGTATCCGCCGCAGGGCAGCGCGGCTCTTTGTAGCACATGCTGTCTTCCCAGTCTGAAAGGTATCCTTGAGTGGTGCAGTTGCTGCACTGGCCCCCACTGCTTTCAGGGGTGTTGCTTGCGCAGCAGTAAGTTTCGCCTATGCACGTATCTGTTGCCGACGGGCAGTTGTTTGCTGCAGTGGCCCAGCAGCCGTAGTATGGTTCGCAAACGTGGTGAAAGCCACAAGCGGGGCCGGCACCCCCCGATTGCAACGTGGCGATACCGGAATACACGCCAACCGCTCCGTTCATCAACTCGTTCAGCCTGGCCTTAGTCTGCCTTATGACTGGGTCTGCACCGACTATCATCTTGACTGGTGCGTTAGCTCCGCACGCCGTGACTTTGATGCTGCAGCCTGTTGTTGGAAGCGCAATCGGAACCGTTGAAATGTACCCGTCATATGTGGCGTAAAGTATCTGCATTCCTTGCAGTGGCATTCCCATATTGAGTGTGGAGTTGAATATCACCGATGTGTTGCTTCCTATTGAGCCGCTTGCCGCGTCCACGTACCCCTTTGTTGCGGCGTCAGTGTCATTGACTGGTGCGGCAAGCCCTGTGATGAGGTTGTTTGAAAGGTTCATATTGCCGCCAAATTTCGAGTCGCCGTTGACCTCAAGCTTGGCGTTCGGGTTCGTAGTGCCGATGCCGACGTTGCCAGGCACGCCGGAGAACTGGTCATCGCCCACAATCACCCAGTCGCCGTCGTTTGCGCCATTACCCGTTGAAAGATAGTTCTGGATCCGGGAAGAGTAATCCGAGGAGTTTATTGAATCGCCAACAACATTGAGGTTGTTGTTTGCAACGGCCATCACAACCGCAGAAAGCAGGACTCCACCTGCAATCATAAGAAGGTATTCAAGTCCTGTTTGTCCCCGTGCCATATTTTTGACCCCCTTTGAAATCGCTATTCTTATGCACTCTTGGCAGGTATTTCTACCTTTCCCAATAGGCTTGATTTGCTTGTCAGGCCGAATCGCGTGCTGTCCGTCGAGCCCTGCACCAAGTTTCCAAGCACCAAGTATGCGCCCTGCGGGATTGCTCCGTTGTAGCTTTTTTGGTAAAGCGAAAGCATCCGGTACCCGGAATAACCTATGCAGTACTCGTCGCCTTTGGAGTTCTGCAATGCATTGCCGTTGACTATTATGTTCCAGCCGCAGGCAGCTTGTGAAAGTGAGAACGAGTCGCCTGGAGTTGCCTTGATTGTCTTGACAAGCGGGTTCGGGTCGCCTGAAAAATGCACCAGCGCCACGTCGCCTTTTTTCGGCGCGTTGCAGCCGTAGTAGCCAAATTGCACGGCAACCACGTCGCCGTCTGAAAGGATGCCTTCCATCGAGTTGCCGCGCACCATCCGATTTTCAGTTGAGGTGATGCATTCCGTCGTGTCAGTTGGATTACTGGCAGAAGCAGTTGGCATTATTGTGGGAATTGATGTTGGGCCTAGTGACTTGCTTATTGCCACATTATCCTTGGGTGCAGTTGAAAGCAAGACAAACAGGGCGATGGCAAGCCCCACAACGACCATTGTCAGTATTTTGTCAATGCCAAATTCCTGCTTTGAGAAAGCCTTTCTTGTCATCTTGCAACCTTTTCGCTTTTTGCCTTCAAATAGCATTGCCCGTACCCCGAAGTCTGCACGGTGGCAAACGCGCCAATCGCGCCCCGCGAAAGCAGCACTGTCTTGTAGTTTTGCGTCCTTGCGGAAAAAAATCCCCTTGCTTTTTGGGTGACCAGCACGTCATAAGTCCTTCCCGCAAGCTTGCCGTTTTCTTCCAGCGCAATCCTGCGGCACAGCGCGTTGATTTTTGTGCTGCGGGCGTTGATTGTCTTGCGGTCAACCTGCGCCATCTTCGCAGCAATTGTTTTTGGCCGGGGACTGTACTTGGAAATGTTCGTAATTTGCGGCCGCGTGCTTTCCATGAGCTTGAGTGTCGCTTCGTAATCTTCCTGCGTCTCTGTCGGAAACCCCACGATGACGTCCGTCTCAACAGTCAAGTCTGGAATCTCTTTGTGGAAGAATTCCACGAGTTGCGCGTAATCCTTGGCCGTGTACTGGCGGTTCATCCCAGAAAGCACGGAGTCGCTCCCGCTTTGCACCGGGATGTGAAGGAAACGGTAAACTTTGTCCGTAGCGCAAATTGCTTTCGCAAGCTCCTTTCTTATCTTCCAAAAGTGCTCAGGGTTTCCCATTCCGATGCGCACGCGGAAGCGTCCGGGTATTTGACAAATTTTTTCAACGAGTGTTGCAAGGTTTTCCTTTCCTTTGCAGCTGCCCTGCTTTTTGCTTCCTGCAAAGTCGAACCCGTAGCACGCGGTGTCTTGGCTTGTAAGCTGGATTTCCTTTGCGCCAGCCGCAACCGCCGAATCAACAGCAGCCACGATTTTATCCTGCGAAAAACTCTGCAGCCGGCCGCGCGCAAGTTTTGTCGAGCAGTAGGTACAGTGGCCGAGGCACCCGCGGCTGATTTGCACGCGGGCGAAGATTCCATCGACAGCGACGTTGAATGGGAGGGTGGTGGTTTTCTTGGTGGCTATAATTTTCTTTCCCGAAACGGCCGCATCGATTGCCTCTACAATCTTCCCGTTTGACCACACGCCGACAATGCTTGCGCCCGGCACCGCCTTTTGGATGGTTTCAGGCGATACCTGCGCAAGGCAGCCTGTGACTACGAGCTTCTTTCCGGCATTGGCAAGCCGCCTGGCATTGAAAAGGATTTTTTCTTGCGTCGAGTCCTTGACCGAGCAGGTGTTCATCACAACTATGCCGGCTTTGGCCTCCGAATCTGATATTTCGTATTTTTTTGCAACAGCCGCCTTCAAAGCATCCGTGTCAGCGGCATTGAAGGTACAGCCATAGGTGAGAAAGAGGACCTTTTCAGGAGTGGGGCCCGCCTTTTTGCCTTTATCCGCCTTTTTTGCCATTTTGAACGAACAACCGCCTTTTCGGGCTTTACCGCCCTCTTAAGCAACTTTATTAATTTTCTTTGCAAAAGACAATATACTCATTTTGAAGGCGTCCAGCCTGTCAATGAATATTGTATTACAAGGGTGTATTTGTATAGTAAAGCCAGTTTCTTCCAAAAAGTGCGAAAAGTGCGGCCGCGAGGCGCACCTTCTCGAGGAGTGCGGCCAGTGCAAGCGCAAGGTCTGCCACGACTGCACAAAGTCCAGCAAGCTGTCGCGCAGGCGCGTAAAGGGCGAGCGCCACGTGATATGCAAGACGTGCTGGGGCACTCCGGCAAAGAGGACCGCTTTCAAGGCGGCCTAGTTTCTTTTATTTTCAATACTATTTTTTGTGAGCAGTTTTCAGGGCCTGATGGTGCCTTTTGAGAAAGCATCCCATCTCATTCATGTCGTAGAATATCGAGCAGAACGAGCCGCAGGCGGTTCCCAATTCCAGCCTGCCTTTTTTTGTCAGCGAGTAGGACTTGCCGCTTTTGGACTCTATGATGCCGGCTTTCTTCATTTCCTTCAGGAGCGGGTATATCGTGCCGGGGCTTGGCTTTGAGCCTTTGCGCTTTCTCAGCTCCTCGGCAAGCTCCGCCCCGGTCATGCCCCTTTTTCCGAGGCTCCAAAGTACGATGTAGGCAAGAAACCCCTTCATCCCGCAGCATTCCATACGAGGTTATTTGGATTTCTGAGAATAAAACGCCTTTGAGCCCCCGCGCACTTGGCGTAAAATATCGGCTAACCGATATGTATATATCCCTGCCCGCGCCAGTAATTATCGGTTAACCGATATTTAGATGGTTTCGGTTCCGGGGTTGTTAGGATGGATTTGAAAGGGAAGAAATGCAAAATCGTCTGCGACGGCAAGGAGATGGGCTCGATTGAGCACACAAAAGACGGCGTATTGATCCGCTGTTCCGAGGAGTGCAAGAAGGCCTGCAAGGACAAGGACTGCTGCTAGTGCGGCAATCCTCCCTTCTCCCTTTATTTTGTCTTGTTCTCCTTCTCAACAACAACCGCAGTCCCATATGCGTAGACGTCGATTGTGCCGCCTACTATGCTTGAGCTTTCAAGCCGCATCCCGATGATTGCATTCGCACCGCGGGCTTTTGCGGTTGCCGCAAGCTCGTGCAGGACCGAGCGCCTGCCTTCGTTTAGCAGCTTGCGGAAAGCAGGAAGGTCGCCGCCGCCTATGCTTTTGAGCATCGCGCCGATTTCGCTTGCAGTGTCAAGGGTGCGCGCGCTTGACGCCCACACCACGCCGACGTATTTCTTTGTCTTGAGTCCGGGGATTTCCTCAGTTGTTGAAATCAGAACGTCCGGGTCGGTAGCCTGCATGAAAATCACCTTATTCGATTGCTGCCCGTTTGGGCGGCGATTGCATTTGTCACGCGCGGATTAATAAGTTTCCTAGCAAAAAACAGTTCTGTCTGATTATTGACGTTTGTTGTGCGGAAAAATGACCCTCAAGGAAGCCGAACCGGCAAAGGAAAAGACCAAGGCGGATTACGAGCCTTGGATTGAGAAGTACCGGCCAAAGAAGCTCTCCGAAGTCATCGGCCAGGAGCACATAGTCGCCCGGCTTGATTCGTACGTGTCTGCAAAGGAGATGCCGCACATGCTCTTTGCCGGGCGCGCAGGGATTGGCAAGACCACCTGCGTGCTTGCGCTTGCGCACGAGCTTTACGGCGAGGCTTACAAGGAGTGCTTCCTTGAGCTGAACGCAAGTGACGAGCGCGGGATTGACATCGTACGGGGAAAAATCAAGGACTTCGCGCGCTCCATACCCCTTGCAAGCGTGCCATTCAAGATAATCTTCCTTGACGAGGCCGACGCGCTCACCGCAGAAGCCCAGCAGGCATTGCGCCGCACAATGGAACGTTACTCTGAAAACACGCGATTCATACTCAGCTGCAACTACTCAAGCCGCGTCATCGAGCCCATACAAAGCAGGTGCGCGGTGTTCCGCTTCCTCCCGCTTTCGGATGCGGACATTGGCAAGATAGTTGACAACATCTCAAAGCACGAGAACCTGCACTTGGAAAAGGACGTCAAGGACGCCGTAGTCGCGGTGTCCGAAGGCGATGCCCGCAAGGCAGCTAACGTCTTACAGGGCGCGTGCTCGCTTTCCGCAAAAGTCACTGCTCAATCAATCTTCAAAGTCGCCTCCCGCGCAACTCCAAAGGAAGTCGCGGCAATGGTTGCAACCGCAGTCAAAGGCGACTTTTCAGGCGCGCGCAAGGTGCTTTGGGAAATAATGGGAAAGTACGGCCTTGCAGGCGAGGACGTGCTGATTTCGATTTACCGCGAAGTAACTGGCCTGCCAATACCTGATGAGCAGAAAGTCGCGCTGGTTGACAAGATTGGCGAATACGACTTTAGGATGGTCATGGGCGCAGACGAAACAATACAACTTGAGGCATTGCTGGCTCAAATGTCCTTGATTGGCAAGAAATAGCCTTATTCTAGCGTTGTTTTCCTTTTTTAGGTCTTTTTTACGCCTATTTTAAAATTCTGCGTATTTTTAGTCTTGGAATCCATTAAATCCAATTTTTTCTGTTCGCCTTCTTTTCGGCTATTTTTGGAAAATGGCGGCTAATCGTGCTTTGTTTGGAAAAACAAGGTCTAGCCGGGTGTTTTTGTCACTAAATCTCGATTTTTTACCGTAAATTTCTTTTCCAATTTTTAGCGTTTTATAAGTTTCAGCACGTATTTAAGGCACGGCCGCACCCACTCCTAAGGGGAGTTACCCATCGCAATCTGGCGTTTTGGGTAAGTGGTTTGGCGCGGGTTTAGTTTTTGGCCCACTAGCCGAGTCCATATGCAACTTCCAAAACTTGTGGTCGCGTGTCCGGTCTTCGTGTTGCAATGCTTGGTTGGGAGTTCCCTCCCTTTGTCAGCGGCGGCCTTGGCACCCATTGCTTTGAACTGACCCACGCGCTTTCTGCGTTAGGTGTTGAAATAGATTTTTTCATGCCAAGGACAAATTACGAAATCCACCAGCCGTGGCTTAACGTCTTTCAAGCCGACTTGAACGCGCTTGAGGCGCACGGGCTGCAGTTTGACGTTTCGCCAGTAACCTACTCAGGCTACGGCGGCGCGTCAACCCAGCTGCAGTTCAATTCAAGTAAGCTTTCGGAGCTTTCGCAGTCGCCCGGCCAGTCCAAATCCTATGACCTTGGGTTTTTTGAGGCAGTCGGATTGTACAACCACATTGCAGCGCTTCTGGTTGAGAAAAAGCACCGCCAAAAACCATACGACGTGGTTCACGTGCACGACTGGATTTCCGCAAAAGCAGGCTCAACCATCGCAAAGCGCACCGGCCTGCCTTTCGTGTCAACAGTTCACAGCACCGAGTACGACCGCACGGCTGACATGTGGCCGTTTGACTGGATACTTGGGATTGAAAAGGAAATGGTGCAAGACTCCGACCAGGTGATTACCGTAAGCAGGCGCAGCGCGCAGCTTCTTTTGGAAAAGTTTGCAGCAAGCCCTGCCAAGGTCAACGTAATCTACAACGCAATCGACTCGTCCAAATTCCCAAAGCACAAGGAAACGATGCAGGATGGTTCGGGAAAGGCTGCCAAAGTCGTGCTTTACCACGGCCGGCTTTCGGTGCAGAAGGGAGTCGAGTTTTTCCTGCGGGCTGCACAAAAAGTCCTTTCCAAGGACCGGGACGTGAAGTTTTTAGTAAGCGGAAAGGGCGACCTGCTTCCGCGGCTTGTTGAGATGGCGTTCGACCTTGGGATAAGCCAGAACGTGATGTTCCTCGGATACGTTTCCGACGACCAGCTCAAGCGCATACTCTGCACAAGCGACGTGCTTGTGTTGCCAAGCGTCTCCGAGCCGTTCGGCATAGTCGCCCTCGAGTCAATGGCAAGCGGCACGCCGACAATCGTATCCAAGACTTCCGGCGTGAGCGAGCGCGTCAAGAACTGCCTCAAGGTGGACTTCTGGGACACCGACGAGATGGCGTCAAAAATCCTTTCCATACTTTCCTACCGCTCGCTTTACGAGGAGATGCGGGAAAACTCGATTGTCGAGACTGAGTCCATAACCTGGGACGACGTTGCAAGGCAGACCATAGGCGTTTACCAAAAGGCGATACACACAAAGACTGCGGCAAAAGCCGCGATGGCGATGTTTTAGATGGCAAAAATCTGCCTGTGCTTCCACGTGCACCAACCCGTCCGGCTTTCACGGTTTTCCTACTTCGGCATCGGCAACACAAGCGGCGACTCCGCAAGCCTTGACACGCGCTACTTTGACGATGGGATGAACAAGCACTACTTCAACAAGGCCGCAGACCAGTGCTATTTGCCCACGAACAAGATTTTGCAGGGCCTGCTTGACGAAAACCGCGGCAAGTTCCGGTTCTCGCTGAGCATAACCGGCACGCTGCTTATGCAGGCGCAAAAGTACCGGCCCGAAGTGGTGGAGTCATTCCGCAACCTCTGTTCAACTGGCCGCGTTGACGTGCTTGACGAGACTTTCTACCACTCGCTTTCCTCGCTTTACGGCGACCTGTCCGAGTTTTCCGAGCAGGTGCGGATGCACAACCAGCTTGTGCGCGGCCTGCTTGGGGTTTCGCCACAGAGCTTCCGCAACACCGAGGCTATTTACTCCGACCGCATCGCGCAGGCAGTGGAGGGGCTTGGGTACAAAGCAATCATCACCGAGGGCGTTGACCGCATCCTCGGCTGGCGGTCCCCAAACTACGTCTACCGGCCGCAAGGGTGCTCAAGCCTCAAGCTTTTGATGCGAAACTACAAGCTCTCAGACGACGTCGGGTTCCGCTTCTCGGCAAAGTCGTGGAAGGAGTGGCCGCTTACTGCGGACAAGTACGCGACTTGGCTTTCGGCGACTCCCGGCCAGGTAATCAACCTGTTCATGGACTACGAGACTTTCGGCGAGCACCACTGGAAGGACACAGGGATACTGGACTTCCTTGCGCACCTTCCACAGCAGACGCACAACCATTCCAACCTCTCTTTTTCAACGATCACCGAAGCGGCGCAAAGCTTCGAGCCAAGCGGCACGCTCAGCGTGCCAAGCGAAATCTCGTGGGCGGATGCCGAGCGCAACACGAGCACCTGGCTTGGCAACCGCATACAGCGCGCGTGCTTTTCCGAGCTGGAGTCGCTTCTGCCCAAGATGCGCAAGGCAAACGACCCGCAGCTGTGGGAAGCCTATCGCCGGCTGCAGACTTCCGACCACCTCATGTACCTCTCCACGAAGGGGATGTCCGACCGCGAGGTGCACAACTACTTCTCGCCGTACAAAGACTCTGGGCCGTACGACAACTTCATCAGCTTCATGAACATAATCGCGGACTTCAAAAGCCAAGTCGAAGGCAAGATAGCAAAGGAACAGTCTGCGGCGCAATGCGAAATTTCCAACGGCAATCCAGCAATTGAAAAGGAGAATGTTTTAGCATGACCGAACGTACGCACGCACACGCAAAGCCCGAACGCGAAAGCAAGGCCGCGCTCTTTTTGATTACCGAGCTTGAGCGTCCAGTCGGGGGATTGTCGCGCTTTGCAACCGAGTTGTTGGCGTCCTGGAAGGATGCGCACGCACAAGAAAAGACCGATTACGAGCCCATAGTGCTTGCGATGCACGACCCTGCGCTCCCGCTTTCAGACTTGGTTCCCGCACAGAAGTTTGCAGAGCTTACGACTGCCTATCCGCAGCTTTCCATCCACAAAGCCGAGCGCGGCGGGGTCACCTGCTACTTCCTGGAGGCAAAGATGCCCGTCGAGGCGTGCAACTCGTTTTATGGCGAGCTTTACGAAAAGTACCGCATACGCTCCGAGCGCTCCTCACAGGACCCGTACTACCGCACGCTTTCGGCGTTCTGGAAGTACGCGCCGATAGTTGCAGACTTCATGGAACGAAGGCTCAATGCAAACATCCACGTAATCGATGCGCAGGACTGGCTGGCCTTCCCCGCTGGTTTTGGCTGCCGCGAAAAGCTCAACAAGCCCCTGCTGTGCAGGTTCCACTCCGGAGAGTTCGGGCGCGCGATGGGTTACCCCGACGCAGTCTCCGCGCCTCTTGACATCGAGGCAGCAGCCCTTGCAACTGCGGATTTCATACAGGGCGTGTCTATTTCGGAGATGAAGTTCGAGCTATTCAACCTCGCAGAGCGCAAGAAGAAAATATGCGAAGAAATCACGCCAAGGATGCCCCAAGGGTGGCTTGCGGCGCAGGAAGAGCGCGACGGGAAGTTCGAGGAGTTCCTGCTTTTGGAATCCGACGGCCTGGAGATGCTCGGTGAATATTGCGCCGGCCTGCCCAACGGCATCATCCTTTCGCCGTGGAAAGGCGTGCAGCTTGCGGACATATTCAAAGGCCGCGAGATGCTCCGCGGGATATTCCAAAAGAAAGGCTATGTCCTGTTCATAGGCCGGCCCGAACGCAGGAAGGGCATCGACGAGCTTTTAGTTGCGTTTGACTCACTGCGCGCAAGCAACGTCGGGCTTGTGATATCAAGCAACATGTCCGGCCAAGACTACGATTTGCTGATGGCGCGCATAAGACGCATGCGACTTGAGTCAAGCGTGGCGGTCCACAACGGATGGCTTTCGGACTCGGCAAAGCGCTCGCTTTTGTGCGCTGCTGACGTTGTCGCGCTGCCTTCGCTTTACGAGCCGTTCGGCCTAGTGACTTTGGAAGTGCTCGCAGCAGACTTGGCTTGCGAGGAGAATGGCACGAAAGGCCCGGTTGCAATAGTGGGCGCCAACGGCGGGATGAATGAGGTAATACGCAACGGAGTCAACGGCTTCAAGGCGCCGATGGCTTCCCAGTTTGCCCTGCGGCCCGACCACCTTGCGCGGATAATCTCGATGTCTTGCCGTGACGAGGCCCTGCGTGCAAGGATTTCAAAGGGCGGGGCGGAGCGCGTGCAGTCACCATACTTCGACTGGCACTACATAGTGCTGCGCATGCACGAGTGCTACCGCAGGGCCGGCCGCAATCATTCTCATTTGGAGCATTTTTACAAAAAGGGGTAGTTTGTACATATGACTGTTAGGGTAGAGGAGTATTTCGGTTGCAAGGCTGGCGTGGTGTGGACTGCGCTGTCTGTGCAAGGCCCGCAGAACATAGCGCAGCTCAAGCGCACCACCAAGCTTTCGGATTCCGAGCTTTACGCGGCGCTGGGATGGCTTGCCCGCGAGAACAAAATAGAGATACTCGGCGACAGGCCGCTTTTCTTCCGGTTCAAAGTCACTGGGTGAATGTGGGGCGTTTAGCACGTTGGACCAAGAGCTTTTGGAGGAACTTTCCTGCGAAGAACGCGAAAACCCCTTTCGCACTTTTCGCACGCTCATTCGGAACAAGTCCTCGGAAGCCTGCTGGTCCGCATTCTCCGCAAAACTTGGGAACCTTTATTGCCCCAACCGCGATTTTCTCTGTGAAGGCTTCAGCTCGTTTTTGTCCGGTCTCCAGTTCAAGGTTCTTGACGCCTACGCAATCGGCGTTTGCGACTCTTCAAAAAACCCGGTGGGCCTTTTTCCAAAGTCCGTGACGGCCACGCCGTGGAGCGCAACGTACTCGTATTCCTTTTCGTTGCAGTCCGGCCCCGGAACACTCGACGTCACTTATTCGTTGCTGTCCGGCGGTCACCCCGCGCTTGTTTCGCATTTCCACGTTGACGTAGCGGAAGGCGTCGCGCAAGGCCTCCGCATAATCGTCCGTCCCCTCGTGAGCCTCTCGCAGTCCTGCTCCCCTGACTGCGCAAAGGATATTTCCGCAACCGCAACTGAAAGCAAGTCCCTGCTGTGCACCTCATCGCAAGCGTGCGTCGAGTTCAGCTCCAAGACCGCAGCAAGCGCAACGCCACTTGACATACTCCAGCCGTGGGACTGCAAGCTCGGCTTTGGGGAAAGGAAAAAGGAATCCTCCGGTTTTGTCCCCAAGCCAGCGAGGGCGACGTCGCGGGTAGCAGGTGAAATCGAGCTTTTTTTGGAGGAAAATGACGCTGCTCTCATGGCGATTGCGTTTCTTTCCGGCCAGGGGTCCGGCAATTCCGAAAATTATTCATCAGCCCACCCCCTCTCCGACCTGAACGCCCTCGCCGCAAAGTTTTCAGGCGAGCTTGAATCTGCAAGGGCGCAGTGGGGCGGAAAGGAAAGCGCAAGGCTTGCGTGGCGCATGCACAACCTTGCGCACAACTTCGACTTCGAGGCCGCAAGCGTGCGGGGCTTTGACGCGGGCTCGATGTGGTTCCGCCAGCTCTGGTTGCGCGACTCTTTCGAGGCCTTGCATTCGAACTTCAATTTCTTCTACCGCTCCGAGCCGAAAAAAGTGCGGGGCCTCATCATCGCAGCGCTTTCAATGCAGGACGACGCGGGCATAATCCCGACCCGGGTCGGTGCGGCAGGCGACAAGGCAAGCAATGGTCTGGACTCGACGCTGTTGTGCCTGCTGTGCGGATGCAAGTATTATGAGCGGTCCGGCGACGCAGAGGTCGCAAAGGCGGTGTCGCACGCGCTCCGGAAGTTCCTCCTGCAGGCGTCAAGCAGAAAGCACGCGGTTGCGCTTGACTACGGCCTGCTGTCTTGCCCTGCGAATTATTCGTGGATTGACTCGTGCAAAAAAATCACTGTTGACAGTAAGGAAACCCTCGCGCCCCTGCGGATACCTGCGGAGTGGTTAGGCACTACGCCGGAGGAATGCAGGGATGCCGCGTCAGCAAGGTACTGCCTTGTCGAGGTCAACGCGCTGTGGGTTGCGCTTCTGCGCCACGCGTCAAGGCTTTCGCTGCCGCGAAGGAACGAGCTTGACTGGGTTTACAAGCTTTCGCAGCGCAACTTCTACGAAGTGTTTCCCTCAGGCGAGTTCCTTGCGCACATCGTTTCCGCAGAAGACCCATTCGCGCTCCGCGATTCCTCTTTCTGCAGCGCGTCCGTTGCCGCGTATTCGCTTGTCCCGCACCTGTTCAAAAGGGCGCAGCTGGAAAAGGCGTGCGGCATTGTGCAGCAGAACCTCGTTTACCGGGACGGGTTGGCGTTCGGCATCCCGGTCCGGGCCGGAAAGGGGTATGCGCAGGGGTTTGAGGACGACGCCCAGTACCACGGCTTCGTGTGCTGGCCGCGCGACAACCCCTACCTGTACAATTTCTTTTTGTTGTGCAACAAGCCCGGCTTGGCGCAGCAGGTTTTGCAGTCGTCCCTTGGGCAGGAATTCTCAGAGTCCGCAGTAGGGTATTGCCCCGAGCTGTTTGCGCTGGACAAGGAAAAAGAGCCCGTCCCAGTAAAGAACCCCGCGCAGCTGTGGTCGCATTTTGTCGACCCGTACATTGACTTTTTCAAGCAAAAGAAATAGTCTTGTTTGCCGCAATTGCCGTTGGTGCAGTCCGTAATTCGTGTGGTTTGCACGGTGCAGTTGCCCGCGGCCAAAGGCTTCGTTTTATTTCATCCGTAGTTTGTCTTGTAACGCAGCGTGGCAGCTATTCCAAAACTTTTGAACTCCGCGCCCGCCTCGTCTTGGGAGTTGAATATGATTATCTTCCCGCCTGCGTTGCGAACCGCGCGGATGAGCTTTTGTGATTGCTGGTCTTTTCTTGCAATCTCGTCAAGCACAAAAAGCGCGGACACCGCGCCGGACTCGACCGCCTTTGCGACTTCCGCCGGGCCGTAGCAGGCGTAGCCGTCGTCCTTTGCGACCGACTTTTTGAGGCCTTCAAGCGCGTCGAACTCGTCCTGCATCTTCTGCGACTCCATAAGCCTGCTGATTGCGCCGCGCTTGAGCAGCTCGGATGCGGCGTTCCTCTCGGCAGTGCTTGAGTGCTCGATGCGTATCTTGGAAAAGAGCTTGCCATCCTTTTCCTTGACGTATTTTGCAAACTCGTCCTTTGCAAAGCCCGGGCCCGCAACAATCAGCGCCTCAGCCTCGGCCTGCGAAAGCAGCGTGTAAAGTTCGAAGAAAAAACCCTTCTTTGCCTCGTCAAAACCCTTCAGGTCGCGCTTGCTTGCGCCGCTTTCTATTTCGGCCTTGTGCTTTATCCCCGAATTGGAAATCACGCTGAAAGTGGCCTTGCGGTCGTCAAGCGCAAGAATTGCCGCCTTGATTGCGCGGGCGCTCTTTTTTGCCTCGTCAATCATCTCCCGGTCAAACGCTGTGATTTCCTTGGAAATCGTGACCACGTTTCCCACCTCTATGTCAAGGGTGTGGTACGCTCCGGCCTGCACGAACTCCTCCGGCTCGCCGCTGATTATTTTTCCCGTCACGCGCAGCCGGTTTGCAGACTCGGCAAACTCCACCTGCTCGGCTTCAATCACGACGTGTATGGGCTTCTTTTCGCCTGACTTTGCGCGCTCGCCCTCCCCTGCAGTTACGAACCTGCGAAAAGAGCGGCCGGCTACCTTTGCGCCCTGCGTCACAATCATCGACAGGTACCAGAGGTCCTCAAGGTTCTTCGCCTCGGCCTTGAGCGTGCCCTCCTGCTCGTCGAAATGTATTATCCTCATCTTGTTTGGCCCTTTACGAATGTTAATTATCTTAGGCTTGAAGAAGTATTATTCTACTCAATTATAGGAGTTAGTGTTGAAGGCACGATGGCACAAAAACGCCGCATAGCGGTCATTGACAGGCAGAAGTTCGACTCGCCCCAGCTTGCATACGAGTGCGTCCGCGCCTGCCCCGAAGTGCGGATGGGCCGCGACGCAATCTCCCTTGACAACGAGGGCCTGCCCGTAATAGACGAGTCGCTTTGCACCGGCTGCGGGCTGTGCGTAAAGCGGGCACAAGAGGGCGCAATCAAGATAGTCAACCTCGTAGGCGAGCTTGACACTCCCAGTTACCAGTATGGCGCCAACACCTTCCGGCTATACGGTTTCCTGCTTCCAAAGGAAAGCGCAGTAGTCGGAATCATCGGAGTAAACGGAATCGGAAAAAGCACAGCAGTAAACCTGATGCGCGGAAGCCTTACTCCCAACATGGGCGACTACGCGCACCCGCCGTCATTTGAGCAAATCAAGCTCGCAGTGCGGGGCCAGGAAATACAGGGCTATTTGCAGAAGCTTGCGGAAGGAAAGATTTCATTTTCACACAAGTTACAAGACGTCAACCGGCTTGCGTCAAGCAAGTCAACTGCACGCGAGCTTCTCTCTGCAACAGTTCCAAACAAGTCCGACTTCGACGCAATCTGCACCCAATTCAACCTCTCCGCAATCCTTGACCGCAAGACCTCGCAGCTTTCAGGAGGCGAACTCCAGAGGCTTGCGATTGCGTGCTGCATTGGAAAAGAAGCGCAAGTGTACTGCCTTGACGAGCCGTCGTCCTATTTGGACGTAAGCGAGCGGCTCAAGGCCGCAAAGGCAATCAAGAAAAAGTCCGAGACGCGGCCAGTGGTGGTAGTCGAGCACGACCTTGCGCTTTTGGATTACCTTTCCGATTACGTCCACGTGCTCTATGGCTCGCGCGGCGCGTACGGCGTAGTCTCCCAGCTTAAGGGCTCGCGCAACGGGATAAACGACTTCCTTTCAGGATACCTTCCGGAGGAGAACGTGCGCTTCCGTGACCACCAGATAAAGTTCTCATCTGCAAGCCACTTAAACCAGAATAAGGGCCTTGCCGCATTCGATTATCCTTCGTGTTCAAAGACGTTCAAAGGCTTCAAGATGTCCGCTCACGCCGGCAAGGTTTTCGAGTCCGAAATAATCGGCATACTTGGCCCCAACGCAGTAGGCAAGACCACGTTCATCAAGATGCTTGCAGGCGAGCTTGAGTCGGACGACGGCAAGGTGGGCCTTGGAAAGAAGGCAGTCTCCTACAAGCCGCAGTACCTTTCGCAGGACTTTGAAGGCAACGTGCGCGACTACCTTGCAGCAGACCCCGCGTTCGACGCTGCAGTTTATGCATCCGAGCTTCGCACCGCCCTTTCAATTGACGAGCTTGAGGACAAGCAGGTCAAGGCGCTTTCAGGAGGCGAGCTGCAGCGCGTGAGCGTCGCGCTCTGCCTTTCGCGCAAGGCCGACATCTTCCTCCTTGACGAGCCGTCGGCGTTCCTTGACGTCGAGCAGCGGCTGCGCGTTGCGGAGATTATGCGCAGGATGATTGCGGACAGCGGAAAGAACGCGTTCGTAATAGACCACGACTTGTTGCTTGTCGACTCCGTATCCGACCGCCTCGTGGTGTTTTCAGGGACCCCCTCTGCCGAAGGCACCGCAAGCGCGCCAGTTGCAATGCGTGCAGGGATGAACGCCTTCCTCAAGTCCTTCGAGATTACCTTCCGCCGCGACGATGCGACCGGCAGGCCTCGTGCAAACAAGGAAGGAAGCCAGAAGGACTCGGAGCAGAAGAAGTCCGGCGAATACTATTACGAATGAATTTGCCTGCAAGAACGACTGGGCAAAATACGGCCTGCGGCTTATTTTGGAATAATCGCGATGTTGCTTACAGAATTAGCCGTGCCAGTGACTACGTTGCTTGACATTATGATTGCAATCGTGGCCATCAGTACCACGAACGCGATTATCATCAGCATCTCAGTTGCAGTCTGTCCGCGGTGTTTCATGCGAATCTCCACTATGGGGAATGTGATGGAAAATAAAAAAGAATGCCAATGGGCTGTTGGCACATTAACCCGTTCTGCCCTTAGTCCTGCGGGCAGTTGTACGCGACCTTGACCGAGTAGGCGTCAACGTACGAGCCGGCGTCGTTGCGGAACGTGATGTCCGTGAATGCCGTCGTCAGGTAAGTAGAGAAGGTCGAGCACCTCGTTCCTATGAGGTTGGTTGACACGGTCGCGTCCTTGATGCAGTTCTTCGAAATCGGATCGTAAGTCGGGTGGTCGGTAGGGCAGTAGATATAATTGTCCGACTCCTCAATTATGAACTTTTGGCTGGTGTTGGTGTATGCCACCGAGTTGTAGTACACGCACGTCCGTGATGATACTGTGTTTATCCAGCGCAGGAGCACTTCCCCGCTCCCGGCAGCCGGGCATCGGTTTGCCGCGGTGTTGGCACCCGTATAGCACACCCTACTTGCCGCGTCCCACGTATACCCTGCAGGGCAAGTGTAGCAAACCCCATTTCCCGAATCGTATGTCTTCCCGGCCGGGCAGCATCCCCCTCGGCTAGCGCCTCCGTAGCAATCATACGAGTTTGAAACAGAGCAGCTTCCCGGGTATACGCAAACGTAGTTTGCCGCACAATATTGCGCGATGGATCCCTCACAACTGCAGAGTCTGCCCGGCATTGGTTCGTAATGCCAAATGCCACAGCTTACCGAACCGCTATCTGTTGAGGCCGCTACCGCACTGAGGTATGTTGGCGAGACCTCGTTTATTGGCGAGTGGTGGATGTTGGCGACGATTATCCTCGTCACGGGGTCGGCGCCTATTATAAGCTTCGTGGGCGCGGTGTTGCACGCGGTAATCTTGACTCCGCAATTCGATTTCGGCAGCGATATGGGAATCGTGTTGACCGGATAACCCGTTATGGTTGCGTCATAGTTGAGCACTCCCTGCAGTGGCATGCCGATATTAACCGTCGAGTTTATTGACACGGTTGCGTTGTCAAGGCCGCTTCCTGCGGCGTCAACGTAGCCCTTGTTTGCCGCGTCGGTGTCCGTCATTGGTGCGGAAAGTCCTGTTATGGTATTGTTTGAGACGTCAATTGTGCCGTTTACTGTGAGTTTGCTTGTTGGGTTGTTTGTTCCGATTCCGACGTTGCCTGAGAGGGATGAGTATTGGTCTGTTCCGTTTTGCGTCCAGGTGCTTGAGCCGCCGATTATGATATCGTCTGCAAGCATTGCTTGTGTGATGCTTTTGGGTTGCCCTTCGTTTACGAAAACGGCGTCGCAGTCTGTGCAGGAGCCGCCGATGCCGGAGGACAGTTTGTTAACTGTGATTCCGGGCGCCACTTGTCCGAGGTTGCCGTGCACGAACACAAGCACCACTGCGGAGAGGAGCACGCTCCCGCCGAGTATCAATAGGTATTCAAAAGCAGTCTGACCACGAGTCATATTTATTCCCCCAAAGCGCTTTGGCTTATTCTAAGACTCTTTCAGGATATTTCTACCTTTGGATGGGAGATAATCTAGTCGCGGAATGTTACTTTCCGAGGGCGTAGTTTGCTTCAGCAAGGACCTTTCCTGCCGAGTCAAGTGCGATGAGGTAGCTGTCCGAGGACTTGCGGTACAGTTGTACGACCCAGTTGCCGTCCTTGAGCGAGTTCTTGGATACAAAGTCCGCAATTGCGGTCGGGTCAACTGCGGGGCAGTATTTGGCCGCAGCCGCGCCGGCTATTGGGAGCCTAAACGCGCACGCAAGATACCCACCAGTTTCGGCCTGCCTTGCGGCAGGTGAGGCTGCGTATGCGTCCGCGATTGCGTCAGGCGCCACGCTGATTGGCCTTGCGTTGCAGTAGTTGGCAGCCACTACGGTCTCGTTGCGCAAAGTCACCGGGAACAGTTCGTAGTAAAGCTTCTGCATGGCGGGGCATTTTGAGTGCGGCGCTATTGAAAGGAACATCTCCACGTTCCACTTGCCGGTTGCGTTGGATGCCGAGGCGACTTCAATGTATGTTTCAGTGCCGGGGTAGTTGTCGGATGCAAACTTCTGTGCGTCCTTTAAGCTTGCGTCAACCGCGTCGTTTTGCGTGAATTCGTGGCTTTGAGAGGGCGCGGTGAGCATCGCTATTGCTACAAGCACTATGATAACCAGGACTGCAAAAATAATCGGCCTGCGGTTCAAACGTAAATCCCCTTCTTCCCCTACTGACTTTTAGTGGCTGTGAGCCGATTTAACCGTTTTGGTGCAGCGCACGCCCGCAGTTTAGCAGGCCACGTTGACGCACCGCATTTCGGTTCCGTCTCTTCGCACCAGCACGGTAAACGAGTTGCTGGCTGCCGAGTAGTTTGTCAGTATGTCGTAGGAGCGGTTGAATTGCTTTGCAATCGCCCCGGTGGCGCCGTCGGGTGTGGTGACGTCAAACGGGAACACGACCGTGGCGAGCGTGCGTTTCATGTCCAGGCTCTCGCCTGCGGAACACGAAGGCGTGAGCGTCTCTTGCGGCTGCGACGAGTCCACAGAAAGGCTGGATGCGGCCCAGGACGAGGATGCAGTTGCAGTGTTGTCAAAAGCAGCGGTAATGTTTGCCGTTGTCTTTGATATGTACAGTTGGGTGCGCGTGGCAAGCCCCGCGGCGACGCTTCCGGAGGCAGCCGCGTTGCACGTTGCCGCATCTTCAGACGAGTAGGCGGAGTCCAGGATTGAGTCGGCAACCGCGTCGTCGTATGCTGCGAGCGTGTCGGAGTACGCCTGCGAGAGCACCTGCAGCTGGAGGCGCTTCTGTCCGGCAATGTGGTACTCCGAAAGCGACACTGCGCTTGCAGCAAAGTAAGTAAGCACCAGCACCGCAAAAATTGCCACTGCGAAAGAGAACATTCCCCTCATGATGTAGCCACCCACGCGCGTGTGCTGGTTATTGCGAACTGGTCAAGCGCAGAGCTTGTAAGGCACCCTGTTGCGTCCGCCTTGGTTATCCTGCAGCTTGTTCCGCAGTCGATTGCGTTGCACGAGTTGTTGTAATTGTATTTTGTCGCAACTGCCACCACCTGCCTTGACGATGGCACCGCTGCCTCCGAAGAGTACGCGTCCAAGCCCGTCTTTGCCCGAAACGTCGCAGCGTCAAGGCTTACCGGCGGCAGGGACAGGGCCGCGTAGTCGTATGCAAGCGCCTGCACCAGCGCAGTCTTTGCGGTGTATTCCGGAAGCACTGCGTGCATTGAAAACATCAGCGCAACCGCGCCCAGCATCATCAGTGCAAAGAGCGCATCAGCAGTGAAAATGAATCCGCGTCTCATTGTAGCACCACGTCGCAGCTTCTCACTGTCAAAAGGCAGGCCGCGCTTCCGCAAGCAACCAGCCTGTTTGCCGAGTATATGTCCATCTTGCGCTCGTTGCAGCCGTTCGGGCCGTATATCACAGACGAGCAGTCCGGCCACGATTTAGTCCCGTTGTCGTACTCCCAGCACGTGTACTGTATGTCGTACTGGGGAACCTGCATCGCCCCGCCGTTTGCCAGGCTTGCGGCAACAGTCTGTGCTATGTTGTTGTCGTGTTGGCCGTACCGCGAGAGGCTGTCAAGCGAAAGCTGGCCTGAATGCAGGAGGAACCCTAGCGCAAAGCAAATAGTGACCGTTGCGACTACGAAGTCTGCGGAGAAGAACTGTGCGCGGCAGAACCTGCTCATGCGGTGCACCTTCCCATCCCTATGTTTGCAGTCCAGTTTCCAGTTGCGCGGATGCAAATCTGCGTCCCCTCTGCGGTGTCTTTGTCGCAAGCCATCCGTTGCATCTCAAACGCCCCGGTTGTTGCGTTGTACGCAGTAAGGTTTGCTTGAATGCCGCACAATGCCCTTGCCTTCGCAGCGCCCGCAGCGCGAGAGGAGTTGACCACGACCCAGTTCCCTTTGGAATACAGCCAGTACCCTCTGGGCGTTCCCGCGTTTGCCATGCAAGGCGCGTTGATGGTCACGCTGAGGTTTGATATGCATACGCTGTTTGCTATCCCGGCAATGTCCGCTGCAACAAGCTTCTCCTCGCGCAGGCCAAGGTAGCTGCCTGAATCGTACCCTGCGTTGAGGTAGTTCACAAGCCACAGGACTGAGAGGTAGACTAGGGCCATTGCAAAGAAAAATTCCAGCGCCATCTGTCCCCTCATTGCACAGGAAGTATTGCAAGCCACGATAAAAAACTGCCGAAAGAGCGGAAGGCGCGCCAACTCAGGTTCACTGCCAAGGCTTGGGGGTTGCGGTTGCAAACACGCTTTTGCGTGTGGGGGGCTTTCGCACCCTAGTATCCCAGGACTGTTCTTGCAAACACCGGGGCAAGCCCCAGCGGGTATGCGATTGCCGGGACGTATAGGCTGCCAAGGCACATCCCCCGGTGCGTGCCGGACTTGGACGCGTATTCCGAGACCGTCAGCGCAGCGCAGGACACCACCAGCCCCCACGCCCCGCAGGAAAAGAGCACGAGGCACGCAAGGAACGCCTTTCCAAAAATTGCAACCGCGGCCTTGGCCTTTTCGCCCGGCCTTGGGGCAGCCTTGCAGAATGCAATTGCGCATAAAAGCGAAACAAAACCCAGCGCAATCCCAAGAAAAACCATTGACGTGTCCGCGCCCGCATCCGCAAGCATCGCCGAGCCCTGCGAGCGCGCCCGGCCTATCGCAAAAGCCGAGCACAGGTCGTAAAGCGCCTTTCCCACAACCAGCGCAGCGGACTGCCCGACGCCTGCAAGCGGAAGCACCGAAGAAATCAGCGGCTGGGCAAGAAACGGCGTGGCGGCAGGAAGCATCACAAGGAACATTCCCACAAGCGGCACTACAAAAACCGGCAAGCCCGCACCCCGTTCTTCCTGTTGCCGCTGCTCTTGCCACGAAAACCCGAAAAAGCCCGAAAACAAGGCAAGCAGCGCGTTGTCGCACAGCGAAAAGAAAAGCACGAGAAACCCGAGGCCGCCGCTTGCAGCCATCACCAGGCCAGCAGCCTTTGGGGATTTGTCGCGCATTACCAATGCAACGCACAACGCCCCAAGCCCCAGCCAAAGGAGCGGCCTTGCAGCAAAAAAAATCACTGGCACGGCCAGGAAAAGCAGCGGGATTGCGAGCGCGCAGGCTGCGTACCCTCCTGCAATCGCAATTCCCAACCCCTTGCCTACTTTTTCTTTTCCGGTTGCAAGAAGCGAGCAGGCTAGGCAGGAAAAAGTCAGGCAGAACACGAACACCGTGGCCAGTTGCGCGTCCGCAATGCCGTAGGCAAGAAGCGAAAGCAGTGCGTTGAAGTGCAGCGGCACGTAGTAGCCCGCAAAACCTGCAACGGTTGCAAGCACAAAGCAGGCCGCAATCAGGGCTGCGTCCAGCTTTCCCTCACCACCGTAATAGCGTTGTCCTTTCTTCCAGTCCACACGCCTACGACGTTGGCCCTGCTGCTGTTGGGCGCTTTTGAGCCGTAGAGCTTGACGCACCCGCCCATGCAAAGCATTGCGCCTCCGAATTCCGAGCGGTACACTATTCCGGACGCCGATGCAACCTGCGCGTGCTGCGGCAGGCTGCCAAGGCTGGGTGCATAGGAGATTTCCGCGCTGCGCGCCTTGAAAATCAGCGCGCAAAACAGGACCGCAAAAAGCAACAGGTATGTTGTGGGCTTCACAAGAACTGTTTGGGCCGCTTGCGCGATTTAACGCACGCGTGCAACAACAAGTTTAGTGCAAATAAATCGGGTGTGGCGGTGCTTCACTGCAGCTCAAGGCCTATTGGTTTTGTAGCGGAGCCAAAAATCTTGCGCTCAAAAACCAGCCGCGCCCGCCTTCCTTTCGCAACCGGCTTGCTTTTTACCGCAACCTTCCCTGCTGGCACAACGCAAAGTATCGCCGGCGCAACCTCGACTACCGCATAGCCTTCAGAGTATCCGACGACTTTGCATTCCGCCTTCCACTCGACAACGTACAGCTTGACTGCCACAAAAAGCGCGAGGAAGCCAAGAACCATAAACGGCAGTATGCCGAGTGCCTGCACGGGCGAGGCGACGATGCCGCCTGCAAAAAGCGCGCCAGCGCCAAACAACGAAAACATCCCAAACAGCACGTAAGCCTGCCTGCGCTGTGCGGGTGCAAGCGGCTGCGAAATGAAAAAGCACAGGATTGCAAAAAGCAAAAGAACAGCGCAAAACGCCGCCGCGCCTATGAACGTGGACGCAAGTATGGACACCAAAAACAGCAGCGAAAACATCTGGAACCTTGAAACGTCATCCGTTGGGATCAGCTTCATGCAATCACCTATGCTGGCGTCATGACCGGAGTCACGCAGTAGCGCCTGTACGTCGCGTCAAAGCAGTATGTTGGGTCAAGCCCGGTTTCTCCAGGCATAAACACGCTGCGCATCTTGTAAAAGCACAGTGCCCGCGCGTCAAGCCAGTCCGCGTTTGAGACCACCCTTGAGCCGCGGAGGTAAAAGTGCGGGGTGACCTCGATGGTGTTGGCCGCCTCGTTGAGCGTAAAGGTTATGCTGCCAAGGGTGTAGTTTGCGTTCTTTGCCGTGAAGTCCGTCCCGCCCATGCGCGCTGCGGAAAGCGCAAGGCCAAGCTCAAGCTCCCTAAACCCCGCCACCATTATCGCGGCAACAAGCACGATGGTCGCGGCAAGCGCCATCATGTACTCCACCGCAGTCTGCGCCCGTTGCCTGTTTTGAAAAAGCATCTGTGACACTCACGCCTGCCTTGCGCAGTAGATTTCAACCTTTCCGGAGGACTTCCGGACTGTGACGTCCATCCAGCCGTACACCGTGTAGCACGCGTCGTTGATGGTGTCCGGCGTTGCCATTATGCGCATCCCGTACACGCGCCGGCCGTACGCGTCGCCGATGTCGCAGGCAAGCCGCGGCCCCGAAGCAAGCAGGAAGCACTTGCTTTTGGACGGCACGAACGCGGTGACAATCATCTGCGCGCCGTTGCCCTGTATGGCTACGGTGTTGATTGCGTCGGACACGGAGTTGAGCGAGGAAAGCGAAAGCACGGCCGCGTCCAGCCTCTCGTTTTCAGTAATCTGGCGCTCCGAGCTTGATATCAGCATCGTAAGCATCGCAAGGCAAAAGCCGAGGATGAGGAAGAATTCAAGCCCTACTTGTCCGCGCATCAGAATACCTTTTTTCAGAACAGCCCGGCAAGGGCCGCAAGAAAGCACGCGCACAGGACGGGCGCGAAAGCCTGGGTCCTGCGCACTTGCAACCATCTAACATTTTCCAGCTTTTTTAACCCCTGCAATGCCTGTGCGTCCAGCCCGCCCGCGTACGTCGAGTCCGCGACGATTTTTGCATTCGCAGGCGGCAGCAGCCCGGAGTCCTGCAGTATTCTCTCCGCGTTTTTTCCGCCTTTGCCTGCTTCCTTGATTATCCTTTTCAAGTCGAACTTGGGTGAAAACAGCACCGCCCTGTCATTCTTACGCAATACCGTGTACGCAGGAAGCATCCCTTCCTCCAAGTCTTTTTTTTGCACCCTGTAAGAAAGCCCCGGCGCAATCACTTCAAGGCCGATTCTTGCAGTAGTTCCCACCAAGAACGCAATTGCAAACGCAGCCGGGAAAGCCACGGTTGTTGCGTCGGCATTGATTGCAATTGCGGCAAGCAGCAGCAAAAGCCAGGAATATTTTGGCAGTTTCGCAAGAAGGAATACTATCGCGATTGCGGCAACCCAATAGAAGTCGTTCCACAGGCCGCTTGCAAAAAGAGACGCAACCGCAGCTGCGCCCGCGGCCTTGCCTGCAGTTTGGACTGCAATCTTTTCGCACTCCCTTCTTTTCTTCAGGATTGTTTTTGCGTTCAGCGCAAAAGTGGCCGCAAGGAAAAGGGCCGCCGACGCGGCAAACAGCGCAACAGGAAGCAATGCCTCCGCACGGCCAGCAGCGCCGAAAAGCGCGGCAAACGCCCAGTATAGTTTGGCGTCGCCCCCAGCCCACACGCCTGCCAAGAACAGTGCGTAGCCAAGGGCAAGCGAAACTGCAAGCATCAGCGCGTATTGCATCGCAAAGCCTGCCCCGAATGCCAGGCAGTTCATCGCCCCAAGCGCAAGCCCGGCCGCAATGCCGCCATAAGAAAGCCAGTCTGGTATTATCCGTTTTCTCAAGTCAAAAAAGCAAGCAATCGCGCAGTATGCCGCGGCAAATGCAAAAAACAGTAAGTCAGCCATATCAGTTGCCAAACAAGGTGTATGCTCGGGGTTCTAATAACCGTTTTGAAGGTTGGCCGCCCTGCGGCAAAATCAGCGGACGATCATTGATATGGTCGACTCGCGCTCAATCTGCGCGCGCACCAAAAGCGAGTCAGTCATTCCCTTTATCTGAGTGGCTATGGCTATTGAGATTATCACAACAGTCAAGCCCAGCGCAATCAGCAGCATGTACTCCGTTGACGTCTGCCCGCGCTGTCCAAGGCCCCTCGTTTTCATACAAGTATTCGCTACTCCTTTTGCGCTTAATACCCTTTCTAGCCCGCAATTGCCAAAAACCGACCCGCCCCCAAAACCTATTGCGTCAGTGCTTGCACGTGCCGCTTACGGTGTCAAAGAGGCTTGTATAGCACAAAAGCCCGCTGCCTTTGTAGTACGTGCAGTTCTGGACGCCCTTGCCGCACCCTTCCTGCGACGGGTTTGCGCAGCAGGGCATCGACGAGTTCTGCGCTACGTTCCCGGTTTTTTCATTCACAAGCAGGTTTGGCTGGGACTGGCTTACTATTTCCTTGCCTAATGCCGAACTGTTGATGAGCCCCTGCGTCTGGGACATGTTTTCGTTGATTGCAGTAGGCGCCCGGGCTAGCAAAAATATCGTGGCAACCGTGACAACTAGCACGCATATTAGCATAATCCCGTAGTAGTTCTGTCCCCTTTGCATTTTGAAAAACCTAAAATGCCCGGCGGTATGGCTGGGCTTCCGTTCTTACGGTTGTTCTGGCTCGTGTGCGCTTTTTTCAGCCGCACGTGCCGGTGGCGTTGTTGAAGTATTTCGACGAACAGGATATGTTCACGTTGCAGGCGGTTGTGGAAGACAAGCCGTACGCGTCATAGCACCGCTGGCCCGCAGCAACCTGGTTTGTGCAGCAGGGCGCGTTGGTGACCCCGCCCGTAGCCTCGGATACGAACAGGTTGGGTGCCCGGTGGCTTACGAACTGTATGTTTATGGTGTTCCCAAACTTGTTCTGGTTGCCCGCAAGCGTGTTGTTGGTGGCAGCTATGCTTCCTTGCAGTATCAAAATTATCAGCACCACTACGAGGAGTACGCCGGACAGCATGAGTATGTATTCAAATGCGCCTTGGCCCCGTCTTTGCAAGAAAATCACCAATAGACAAAAGTTATGCGCATCTTCCGGTTTTGCGGTCAAACTTGCTTGTTGGGCAGTTTAGCGTGCCATTGCAGGCAGTTATTGCCGGGCCGCCGGCAACGTTGCAGTTGGTCAGGTACCCTGCAGTTGCGCCGGCTACTGAACCGTTGTTCATAACGCAGCACGGAAACGACGGACCGTTGACTCCGCCTGTTTTGCTTGTGACCGTCAGGTTCTTTGTGTATTGCGGCACGACGTCGATCGATACTGCAGTGTTGAATGTGTTTTGTTGCGCGCCCATTGTGTTGTTTGCGCCTGCGAGGGTTCCCTGCAGGATGAAGATGATTAGTATTACGATGAGCAGCACGCCGGACAACATAAGTATGTATTCAAATGCCCCTTGGCCGCGCTTCATCATTATTTTCACTCACCGTTTTTTTTGAACTGTTTAGAAAAATAAAAAAAAGAGAAAAAAGGATCCGGGTGCGCTTTATGCGCACTTGCCGGTTTTGCGGTCAAACTTGCTGGTTGGGCAGTTTAGCGTGCCTGTGCAAGCCGCAGTCACTCCATAGCAGCCGCCGGTTGTGGCAACGCAGTTTGCGAGTGTCAACGTTCCCGTGCCCACAGAGCAGCAGGGTGCGCCTGCAGTGATTCCGTTGCCGTTGCTTGTCACTATCAAGCATTGCGTGTATTGCGGCACGACGTCGATTGATACGGAGTTAGTGAACGTGTTTTGTTGCGCGCCCATTGTGTTGTTTGCGCCTGCGAGGGTTCCCTGCAGGATGAAGATAATCAGTATTACGATCAGGAGGACTCCTGACAGCATAAGTATGTACTCGAACGCGCCTTGGCCTCTCTTTGCTTCCGACATAAACAGCTCACCTTTTTTATAACAATTATTTTATGTGCTTTCTATTCGGCGGTTTAAAAATACATTGGTTTCTTCAGGGTCGAAGGTCCTTTTTAATCCGGTAAAAACCGGGTTACACTAACCTATTTAAACACCGCTTCGTGATTTCTTAGTTCATTTACACTAAAGGTGGTTCAGTATGCAGTTTAGGAGAGGGCAGGGCGCAACCGAGTATCTTGTCATATTGGGTGCAGTCTTGCTTGTCGCGCTCGTAATAGTCAGCCTGCTTGGCTGGTTCCCGTCGCTTGGCGGCGCAACAAAGGAGCAGCAGTCTAAGGCGTACTGGTCCGGCACAAGCCCGTTTGCTATAAGCACTTACAAGGTTGGCAACAGTTCCATCACGTTCTCGGTGTCCAACAGGCTTGCCGACAAAGTCAACCTGACTTCAATCGAGGTGCAGGATGGCTTTGGGAACGTCGGGACCATCATGTCACCAAACGTGTTCTTCAATGCTGGCGAGGAAGTGGTTTTGAATGCAGCTCAGGCAGTTTACCAGAATGCGACGCTCAACCCGTGCACTTCGACTGGCACTTCCAAGACCGGAACGACTTTCGAGTACAAGGTAGTGGCATTCACGTACACCCAGGGGACAATAACTGGCATCCGCCAGCAGGGCGCACAGGCCCTCGTAGGAAGGTGCTCATAAGCACTATCCCCCCTTTCTTTTTCTTTTCTTTTTCAACCCCTTCTGATGTTATTTTAACTGCCAGTGCGAACTGCAAGTAAATCGCGCCGCCTTGCAACCTGGATGCTTGGTTATGCCCGCTGCTACTGCGCGCAATTTTGGCTGCATCCGCAGTGTGGCTTTCCCCAAAACCTACTTTTTTATTTACCCAATCCGTTCTCCTTGCATAAATCCATTCGTAATTTAGGTGATTATATGGCTCGTTCAAAGGGACAAGGCGCAACTGAGTATCTCGTCATTCTCGGCGCAGTGCTTCTGGTTGCGATGGTAATCATCGCGCTTTTAGGCTGGTTTCCGCAAGTGGGCGGCCCCAGCAGGGAAAAGGAGTCGGAGTCTTATTGGAAGACCGCAAGCCCGTTCTCCATCACCACAGTCAAGCTTGGCAACGGAACCGCCTTGCTGGTCCTTGCAAACCGTGGCTCGGACAAGCTCAACATCACCGAGATACAGTTTGACGACGGCACTGGCAACGTGCGCAACCTCAGCACCGGCTACCACGTCTTCACTGCGGGCGAGGAGAAGGCAATCTACGTGTCCGGCTTTACGAACGGAAACCCCTGCACGTATACTGCCGTGGGTCACGCATTTGAGATAACCCAGGTCAACATCCTGTACAACTTCATGACTTATTCCATGAGGCAGGCAGGTGCCCGGCCGCTTGTCGGAACGTGCGCCTAGGCTGTTGATTGCTTATGGCGGACAATCTCTACATCGCAGGGTTCTGTTTCCTTGTGTCCGTAGCGGGCGCTGCAGCAGCATATTACTTTTCCAAAAAGACGCATGAGGCTGCAGTTTTAAAGGTGGCGGAGCTTTCGGGCCGCATCGAGTCGGCTCATGTGGAGTCAGCTGCGATGACTGAGGGCATCCAGGGCGCCAAGTCCGGGTTTGAAAAAAAGATTACCCGCAACGCGATGCAAAGCATCACAAAGCAGGCAAAGGACCTGACTTCGGCAGTTATTGAGGGGTCATAGAAATGGAAATCCTAGGCATGTCCGTAATCGCTTTCGGTCTTTTCGCAATATCCATAGTGGTGCTCGTGGTGGCGATATACTTTGTCCTTGACTACCAGCGACGCACGCAGAAAGAAATCGGCGAGCTGTCAGGCAGGCTTGAGCAGCTTGAGCGTGAGTACCTCAAGATGAAGCCCGAAATCGAGTCCATGCGCTCTGGGTTGGACGAGCTTGTGGACTACCCGACAATGGAAAAGAAGCTGCGCGACCTAATCAGCTTTGTCGGCGAGAAGATGAAGGCCAAGCGCTGAGCGCGCTTTCTGCCTTTTTATGCGTTCTTTTTTTTCATCCGAACTTTTCGGTGTGTATGTTTTCCTTGGCAACGCCTGCAGCAGCAAGTGTTTCCTCGATTCCGCCCATCATCGCGGCGGAGCCGCACAGGTAGAACTTCTTTCCTTCAATGCCGCCTAGGGTGGCCTTGATGAAATCCGCGTCGAGCCTTCCGCGGTGGCCGCTCCAGTCCGTGCCCGCGTATTCTTTGTCCGTTATGGTGAACGCAAGTTTCAGCCCGGGCCATTCCTTTGCGATTTTTTCAAACTTCTCGCGGAATATCAGCGTGGCAGGGGTCTTTGCGCTGTAGAAAAGGGTGGCCTTGACTCCCTCCGGCTTTGTTGCGGCAAGGTGGCTTGACATGGCTGCAAACGGCGTGATTCCCACGCCTCCCGCGATGAACACGTGGTCCTTGCAAGCAGGGTCGAGCACGAACCTGCCAAAAGGCATCTTGACTTGCAGCTTGGCGCCAACTGGCGTTGACGTCATCCGTGTGGTCCACTCCTTGACTATCTTGATTGTGACTTCGACGTAGTCTGCAACCTGCGGGGCTGACGATATGGAGTATGCGCGGCACTTGCGCTGCGGGTCGGATTCTTCGGGAAAGCACAGCATCGCAAACTGGCCGGGGGAAAACGAGAGCTTGCGGCCGTCAACTGGCGAGAGCCGCATCGTGATTACCCCCGGGACTTCCTCGCGCTTTTCTGAGAGTATTGCGTCAAAAGTCTGTGGCGGAACTAAAGTCATGGGCAACCTACCTTTTTTTCGTAAAAGTTTGTAAGACAAGTTATTTTTTGCTTCGTGGATGGCCTCTTGCATTAGCAGAAGATGACCCTCCACCAGAAACGAACTCGGTCAAGATTAAAAAGTGTTGGCAGGGCGAAGTTTCGTATGTATCGGGTTTATCGGTTCAGGTTGTATCCTTCCAGGACGCAGGAGTCTCTAATGCGTACGCACTTATGGGCAGCTAAACGCCTATGGAACAACACCTTGCAGCTCACTAAACAGTTATATGTTGATTTTAGCAAATTCCCAACCAGACGCACCCTAGCGCAGCTTAGTAAGGGCTCGGGGTTGTATTCGCAGGTCGCTCAACAAGTATTGGTGCGTTTGACTCTTGCTTTGAAAGCAGTTGTGCGTCGTAAGACTGCCGGCGGAAAGGCAGGTTTTCCGCGTTTCAAAAAGAGTGACCGTATGAAGTCGTTGTGCTACCCCCAATTCGGGTTCCAGCTCGTTGAAAAAGCGTTGCGAGTCACCCCTTTTGGTGAAATCAACATCAAGCGGCACCGACCAATCGGCGGGGTAATCAAATCACTGTCGCTCAAGCGAGAATCGAGTGGCAAGTGGTTCGCCATATTTACCGTCGAATTGCCTAACGTTGAGTTCAAATCCAACGGTAATCCGAGCGTCGGGATAGATGTTGGATTGAAATCATTTGCTACGATGTCGAACGGTTTGAAGATAAAAAATCCACGCTTGTTTGAAAGTGCTCAAGAACGGCTCGCAGTCGCCCAAAGGCAGTTGTCAAAGAAGTCAAGATGCGGAAAGAACCGCGGGAATGCCAAGCGAAAGGTGGCTCTTATCCACGAAAAGGTTACGAATAAACGGAACGATTTCTTACACAAGTTTTCTCGAAAACTTGTGGGTGAGTACGGGTTAATCGCATTAGAAAAACTAGACGTAATCGGGTTGATTAGGAAGAATTTTGGTAAGCAAATCAGTGATGTTTCTTGGGGTAAATTCTCGGATATGATTAGCTACAAAGCGGCAGAAGCTGGTTGTCAAGTCGTGTTCGTAGAACCCAAGGGCACAACAAAACAGTGTTCCGCTTGCGGTCACTTCAAAGAGATGCCTCTCGCAGAACGAACCTATGTGTGTGGCGTCTGCGGATTGGTGGAAGACCGTGATTTGAACGCCGCCAAGAACGTACTTGCGAAAGCTACGGCGGGAATCGCCGGAAGTAACGCCTGTGGAGTCGGGAGTATAATCTCGACGGCGAAACAGGAAACACGGTCCGAAATGACTGGGTAATTCACGCAACAACAGTTAAATGCGCTTCGGCGCAAAGCCGCGTTGTAATGCCGCCGGCACTACGCTTTTGCGACCTTTGCAAAAAAGAACGGCTGGCAGTCCCAGACGTGCGGGTAGAGCCTTGTGCAGCCCTCGACGCGGCTGTCGAACTCCTTTTCTTTGTATCGTAAAATTCCCTTGGATGCGTTCACTCCGGGCAGTTTGGTTTTTTCCACTTTTGCATCCGGCCTCTGCGAAAGCAGGTGGTCGATTACTTCCTCGTCTTCTTCCGGTGAAAGCGAGCAGGTGGAATAGACCAGCGTGCCGTTGTCTTTGAGCAGGTCAAAGCCGCGCACTATGGCCTTTTTTTGCCTCTTGGACATGTTTGCGACTTTCTTTTCGCTCCACTCGGAGAGTGCGTCAAGCCGCTTTCTTGCCATCCCTTCCGAGCTGCAGGGCGCGTCCAGCAACACCCTGTCAAACCCCTCGTTGTCCTTGAACTTTTGGAAGTCAAGCTTCTTTGCGTCTATTTTCATCCCGTATTTTTTCGCATTGAATTGGAGCGTGTGGATGCGGCCAGGGTCGCGCTCAAGGCAGGTGATATCTGCGTTGTTTTTGCACAGGCAGCAAAGCTGGAGCGTCTTGTTTCCGGGGGCGGCGAACGCGTCAAGTATCCGCTCGCCCGGCATTGCGCCAAGCGCAACAACCGGCAGCATAGACGCTTTCTCCTGCAGGTTGAATTTTCCCTGTCCAAACGCCCCGTCCTGGCCCGGCCGCTCGGGTCCGGAGTCGATGATGAATGCGTTGTCGGAAAAGCCAAGGCCGGAAAGTGCAAACCCACGTTGCGAGAGCTCTTCGCAAAGCTCCGCAGGCGTTGTAATAAGCGAGTTGCACCAGATTGTCTTTTTTGGTTTCGTGCCAAAAGCAGCGATGAACCTTTCAAAGTCGCTTCCAAGTATCGATGCGTACTTGTCCAAGTACTCCTTTGGGAAACGTTCCTTGGCCATTTTGGGCGGGTGTCCTAGTGCGGTGCTTACTGGTACTGGCCCTTGATGAACCCGCGTTCAGTGTGCGCCATGCTTGACACGGAGTCAGTGTACGTCACTGCAATGTCGGAGAAGTCGTATGCTGCGCCGACAGCTGCGCTGGTGACCACCGTCTGGTTGCAGGCAGTTGTCGTAATGGTGACTGGGTTGTCAACAGTAAGCAATTGCGAGCCGGCCCAGCCGCACCCGCCTGACATCGAGACTACTTGCGTGATTGTTATGGAGTTTCCGCGCGTGTTTTGGAACGCTATCTTCATCGTGCCGCCGGCTCCCGCAGCGATGCTGTGGTCAAGCACGGCAAGTGAGGAGAAGCCGCCCTGCTGGCGCACGTTGGCCCACTTGCTTGGGTTGAAAACCCCGAAGGATATCAGCACGCCCATTATGATGATGATTCCGAGTATGGCCCAGCCATAAGTGACAAGGTATTCGAGCGCAGTCTGCCCTTTTGACATATCAATACCACCGTTTGAATCGTTCTGGAAAAATTACTTTCCCATCTTATTAATGCGTTTGGTTTTGCAAACCCAAACAGCACGCCTCAGAACATTCCTGCAAACACGGTCTCAAGCCCTATGATGCTGGCTATGAACACCGCCATTGCAACTGCCACGAAAATCGGCACGTAGGAAAGCCCGCGGTGCATCTCGCCTTCCTTGATTTGGGCGATGAGCAGTGATGCAAAGAACGCGGTTATGATTATCACTCCAAGCGAGAAGAGCCGGATGTCTTCAAACCCTATCTGGTTAGCCTTGTCAGACTGCGACGGGAGGAGTATCGGGATGCCGGAGGAGGATATGCGGGCACTGGACGCCGAGCTGATTTGCAGCCCCGTCGTGGACCCTGCAAGGGTCGTTTCGTTGATTTCGGAGTAGAATGCCGAGACCGCAAAAAGCATCGGCGCGGCAACTAGCGCGGAGAACACTATGAATATCGAGTATGTTGTTGTCGAGGTCTCTATCTGGCGCTGGAGGCTCTGGCGCGAGGAGATGTCCGCTGCGATGCGGTCCAAAAGGTCGGTCATCCTCCCCCCGAGGCGCAGGCCGCCCACCATCAATGTTATTGAGCGCTTCAAAAGCCGCGAGTCAACCCGTTCAGGCATTGCAAGAAGGGCGTCCTCAATGGGCATCCCGCCGAAGGTGTCCGCGGCAACCCTGCTAAGCTCGTCGCGGAACGGGCCGAACTCGGGCCGTGCGGCTGACCACAGCGCATTCTCTATTGTCATGCCCGCTCGCATGTTTGCAGATATTATCCGCAGCGCGTCCGGGAGCACCCCTTCTATCTTCCGGCTGCGCTGGTACGCCGTTGACTTGAGTATGAAGTACGCGCCGCCGATTTCTGCCATCAGCACCAAAAGCCCGGAAAATGCCGCGAATCTGTAGTCGTTGACTACGACCATGCAGATGAGGAATACGAGCGCACCAAGCGATAATGCGCCCAGCAGCGCAAGCCCAATCAGGTACCTGTGCTTTGTGGTGTTGAACCCCCCTTTGACAAGGAGCCTCCCGATTGCGTCTACCCAAGAGCGCGGGAGCAGGTAGGACGACCTTATGATTATGCGGCTGGTTTTCATCGTGTCACACCACCGGCCTGCGTGAGGCGACGAAGTTTAGGAAGACGGCCTGGAAGCCTATCATCACTATGAATATGACAACAAGCAGCGCCTTTGGGATGGGAAAAGACATCAGCGAGCCTATGACGATGAGCAGGGTGACGCCGAGGCTTGGCACGATGATTGCGCTTATCATGTAAATCATGGTAAGCGGCGAGAGCTCTTGGGAGTATTTCTTGATCTGCTCGGTCTGCTCAAGCTCAAGTTCGGAAAGCGTGGCCTCAAGCGCCAGGCCGACGTCGGTGCCAACCTTGAGCGCGTTGGAAAGCTGCCACACCACCTTGCGGAACTGCAGCGATGGCGACGTTGCGGACGCTTCGGCAAGCGCATCGGTCTCGGTGACGCCTGCATTGAGCTTTGAGACTATCTTGTAGAACTCGTCGGATACTTTGTTGTGCCCGGTGCTTACCGAAAGCAGCGCGTTGAAAAGCGGGACTCCCGAGCGTATCTGGATGAGCAGCTGCCTAGTGGCGGTAATCATGTTGGCGTCTATTGCGCGCCTTCTTTGCGATGCGATTATCTGCGGGTATATCAGGCAGGTAACCAGCGTTGCCGCCCCGACCGCAGCGGAAGCAATCCCCGCAAGCAAAAGCATCGGCGTGAGCGTGATTACGCCCATTACGTCGATGATTATGAACAGGATAACGAAGTTGGTGAATGCGTTGAGCACGCACGCGGTTGCGTATGTGTCCGCGTCGATTCCTTCGTACCCCGCGCCCATCAAGTCGTCGCCAAGAATCGGCACCCACGCCTGCATCGCCGTGCCTATTGGCCGCGTCTTTCCTGCAAGTGCGAACACGAACTGGGGCGGCACCAGCGAAAACGGCAGCATCGGGGTTTTGCTTTCCAACTTCTATACCCTCACAGGAGCTTGCGCATCTCCCTTGCGCCCTTCTGCGCGCTTTCTGCCACCAGCTTGGGCGACTTGTAATACTTTGCGAATACCATTCCGACGTCGTCGACTTTGTTTATGCCCGCTTCCGACATTGCAAGGAGGATCGCCCTCTTCTGCTCAAGGTCGGCAGTGATGTCCTTTTGCTTCATGCCCGTGCGGGCCTTGATTTCGTTGTCAATGCGGATGTGCTCGTCGACTTTTTCAAGCGTGTCGTCTTGCGCGTTCCACTGGAATATCACGTTGAAGCTCGTGCCGCGCTCGCCGGGGATTATTTCTGCAATCTCGGTCGTCCTGCGTATGCCGGTCCTGCGCTGCCTGTACTGCACGACTGCAAGGTGCATCGCCGACAGGAACTGCTCGGGCAGGTTGATGGGCGGGCTGATGAGCCGGGCTTTCATCTGCGAAGCGTCATCTGCGTGGACTGTGGAGTAGACGGAGTGCCCGGTGTGCATTGCCTCAAAGAGCACTTCGGCCTCGCTTTGCCTGCGCACTTCGCCAAGGACTATGCGGTCGGGCCGCATGCGCAGGGAGTTGACTGCCAAGTCAAGCATGCTCACGCCGCCCTTGCCTTCGGGGTTGGGCAGGCGCGTGACCATCGGGGTCCAGTGCAGGTAGCTTGGGAGCATCAGCTCGCGCGTGTCCTCAATGCTGACCACGCGCTGGTTTGGGGGCGTGAACGCAAGTATTGCGTTGAGGAACGATGTCTTTCCGCTTGCAGTGCCCCCGCCTACAAGCAGGTTCATTTCGTACTGCACCGCAAGCCAGATGAAAGCAAGCGCCTCCACCGACGTGGTGTTGAGGTTGGGGTTGATGAAGTCGATTACCGTGAACGGGTCCTTTCTGAACTTGCGGATGGTGATGCTGTTGCCCTTTGCAGAAATCGGCGAGAGCGTGGCGTTGACGCGGTGGCCAGAAAGCAGGTACGCGTCCATCAGCGGGTCGAGGTTGGTAATCTGCTTGCCAACGCGCCGCCCCATTATTGCCGCGTAGTTGCGTATGTTTTCCTCAGTCGGGATGCTGACGTTGGTCTTGAGCCAGCCGTACTTTCTGTGGTACACCCACACGGGGTCCTTGGAAGAAATCACGACCACTTCCTCAAGCTGCTCGTCGCACAGGAAGAACTCAAGCTCGCTGATTCCAAGCATCTCCTGCAAAAGCTTCCCGACTAGCAGGTCCTCTTCCTTGGGGTCGAGGTTGCCAAGCTCGGAGCGCACTAGCTCGCGGGCCTTCTTTTTGACGTTTGCGCGCAAAGCCTCGAACGCGCTGAAGTTGGCTATCTCGGCTGCGCTGACGTTCACCGCGTCGATGACGCGCTGCTTTAGGAAGTCCATCACCGCCTCGGTTGACTTTCGGACCTTGGCGCGGTGGAGCGTGTACATGTTGGTGAACGATTCGTCGTCAACTATCTGGACCAGGGCGGTGATGCCTTCGCTTTCAACCGTGTAGGAGTCGAGGACCTTCATTGTCTTGCACCCTTCCTTGTTGCCATTTGCGAAAGCGCCTGGCTTGAGTCCTCCAGCGTTGTCGCAGCCACGAGCGTCGCGTTTGCGTGGGCCTTTGCCTCCGCAGCGTCCGACTCGAGGCCCTCAAGCTTCTTTCTCAAGCCGGGGCTGATGTCCTTTGCCTTGATGGCCGCAGCCTGTTGGGACGAAGACTGGGAAAGCTTTTTGGAAAGCTGCTCGACTTGGCGCCTGGAAAACTCAAGAAGCGACTTTGCCCTTGCGACTTCATCGCAGGTTGAAAGAATGGCGCGTTCGGCGGGGTCGTTTTCTGCGCTTGCCGCAATCGCGGCTTCGGGCTTTGCTTCCTCTGCGATGGTGATTGTTATGTCGGATAAGTTGTAGTTTACCTGCACCAGCTTGGACGATTCGAGCAGCCGCGCAAGCTTTTCAGTCTGTGATTCGGAAATCGAGAGGGCCTTTGCGATTTCCCGCACCGGCACGGCCTTCTTTGCCTTGACCAAGTCGTAGAGGCGGTCCACTACTGTTTCGATGGCTTTTTCCGAGAAACCCGCGTCGTTTGTGTCAGCCAAAATTCTTCTTCCTCTACCTTAGTTTTTCCGCAGTTTTCCTGCAACTGCCGTATGGCACTATTAATGTTGTGCCAAATAAAAGCCCGCCTGCTAGCCTGCGTTTGCAACCGTCCTTTGCGCCGCGTACGTTCTTGAGACGAATGTCGAGTTGTCCGGTGAGGCGGTTGTGACCCGCACGGTTGCCGCGCAAGTTGCGTGCGTGCCGTTGCCGAAAGCGTATGCCGATTGAACCTCCTCGGCAATTTCCAGCGTCCCAGTCCTGCGCTGGCCTGCACCATTTTGCCAGCTTGAAAGCGAGTACGCCTTGTTTGCAGTCTCAATCAGCGCAAACGGCTCGCCTGAGCAAGTGGCGTTGGTGGCGTTGCCGTCCCTTGCAAGGGACGAAAGGACGCAGGACTTGTTGGCGAAGGTGGCGTTGGCGGACTCCTCGTAGTCGCTGGCAGCCCGTGCGGCAAGCCCGCAGGCAAGAAGCAGGCCGGACTGCAGTCCAGCAGTGCCTTCAGAAAACGCCGCGAACCCGACCGCATCCTTTTGCGGGTCCTTGCCATATGCCGCGCCCGACTGCGCGGATGTGAACAGTATCGCCGCCTGCGCAACTGCAAGCGCCAGCGCAAGTGCTGCAAGTGAGTACGCAAAACCCCGTTTCATGGCCGCCACGCCCTCGCCTCTATTTTCACCGGCCCGATGGGCGCTGCAGCCACGCCAGCCAACCCGTATGAATATATGAATGCAGTTGAAGCGTGCATCGATTCAGGCGATGCCGGCTGCGTTGTGGAGTTGTAAACCAGCGTGCTGTCCGCATAGACTGCAAGCCCCATTGTCTGCGGGATGAGCGGCCCGATTATTTGCGCGGTGACTTTTCCTGCCCTCGTTGCCGACTGGCCTCCTTGCGCTTTTAGCCTTGCGACAAGCTGGCACAAAGTCATCTCCGAATCGCTTGCGGTGAGGTTTCCGTCTGCGTACAACGCGGCGATTTCGGAGGAGTTTGCCGAAAGCTCGCTTACTGTTGCAAGGCACATCGAGCGGACCGTTGTCTCGGAAAGTTTTGAAAGCGCCCTTGGCGCGGCGTCGCCTGCGTCCGGAAGCGCTGTGCCTGCAGGGACTATGGAAATCGTGAACGCCGCGATGACTATGATTGCAAACAGCGCGTCAATTGCGAATGCGATTCCCCTGCGTCCAAGTTTTTTCAAAAGCATCATCACTAGTCGTAAGTCCTGTAGAACAGCAGCCGTGCGTTCCCAATGCCTGCGCCCGAGCCGTTGGCGTCAACGAGGCGGTATGCGCCTTCAACGGGGAGTATGTTCCTTGAATACAGTTGCGGGTAGTATTCCAAAGTCACGTTGCACCTTCCCCCGCAGTTGCAGTCGGGGCACTCAGCCACGATTGGCTGGCCGTCCTGTCCGGTTATGCGTATGGCCACCTTGTACGGCCCCGCGGAGATTGCGGAAAGCGTGGCGTTTTCGTCATCGTAAAGCAATGCGACGAGGTTGGCTGCCTTGGTGATGTTGATTGAGCCGTTCGAAGAGATGCTGATTGGCCTGGCGGAGTGGCTTGCGTAGTCCCAGTCGGGCTGGATTCCTTGCGCGTCCAAAAGCAGCCCCGCGTGCGTGTAAACGTCCTGCTGGCTCGTTGTCATTACAAGCCCCGCGTCAAGGGTCCGCAGGTAGGCGTGGTTGATTATGGCGACCGCTAGCACGAACACGAACGTGGCAAGCACGATTTCGGCGCTCAGCGCCTGGCCGCGTTTTTTGCTGCGGCCGCTATGAGAAAACAACAACGCCATCTTGGTTGGTCACTTTGATTGTGCAGCACCCGACGCTTCCGCCAAACGAGCTGAATGGCAGCACCACGGATGCGCTTGAATCCTTGAACGTAATCTGCACTGTTGACTGCGCGGGGTAAAGCGTAACTGCGTAGTTTGCGTTGCCCGCAAGGGCAGATGGTGTTGTGAATGTGTGCGAGTAACCCGGCCCGGCCGTCTTTGCGTCAACCGCTTCGCCGTGGATCTTCTCAAGCAGCGCCTGTGCGTCGGCGGAAGCGGCGACTGCGTACGTCCTTTTGTTCCACTCGCCTGCAAGCATCGAAAAAGCGGTCCACACGAGTATGAGCAGCATGCACGCTGCGACAAACTCCATGGCTACCTGGCCGCGCCGCATGTTCAACTCGCCTTGCTTATTGTGACGTTTCCCGGCTGTGTCTGGCTTGCGGCAACCACCATCCTTACTTTGGTGCCGCTGACTGGGATTGAGCCTGAGAGGTTTGCGTGCGAAACGCCGTACGCTTCGGTAAGCCCTGAGGAGCCGTAGAATAGTATGCGCACCTCGCGGCCTTCCACAAGCGCGCTCTGCGCGGACTTTGGAATGTCAATGTCAACAGTGCGCCTTGCGGGGTAGCCTGACAGCGCCGCCCAGTCGGCCGCCTTTGCAAGCGCGTCAACAGACGATTGTGCGGTCGCAGCGTCCAGCTGTGTCTGCGCGTCCTGGATGTGGTTCTGCGCAAGGATCCAGATTGGCGTGCACGCCGCAAGGACGAGGCCGACCACCACCACGTACTCAAGCGAGACCTGGCCGCGGCACCTGTTTAATTTATGAGCTGCCATACCATAGTAAGCAAAAATCCTGAAGGATATAAACGTGTCATACGGTGCCGCTTTGCGGGTAGTTTTTTCATGGGCGTAGTGTTCGATTTTGACGGCGAGAAGGCAGTAGTCCGCGACCTGGTGTCCGTGCAGGCGCTTGACCGCAGCTTTTACGGCATCGAAAAGAAGGAAAAAGGAAAGTTCGAGCTTGAGCTTTCGCCGCAAGAGGCGCTCTACCTTCTTGACGTGCGCAACGCCGAGTGCAAGGGGCCTTCTGGCAAGCTGCTTTCCTTCAACGACATTGCCCGCAAGTGCGACCGTTCCAAGAAGTTTCTTGCGCGCTATTTCTGCTACAAAGACTGGCGCGACCGCGGCTTGATTGCGCGCGAGTTTTCCGAGGCGAAGAAGAACTACGGCCGCAACCCTGTCAAGAAGTACCCTTCCGAAGTGTTCAAGCCGTTTGAAATTTCCGCCAAGGGGCTGTTCTTTTTCGATGACTTGATGGCCGTAATCGATGACGATGCAGCCGGCGCCAAGCTTTACGATGGCGGCTGGTTCGGCCAGCTTGGGACTTACAAGGCGCGCAAGCACGGCCGCTTCCTCAAGCTTGATGCCTACGAGACTTTGTTTTTGATGCGCCACTGCGGGCTTGCGCTCAACGTCGGCGAAAAGAGGCTCATCGAGGAGGCGGTCAAGCGCCGTTCCGACTTCCTTGCACTCTATGAAGTGTATGAGGATTGGAGGCTTCGCGGTTGCGTGCTCAAGACCGGGTTCAAGTTTGGCACCCACTTCCGTTTGTACCTGCCCGGCGCGTCGCCCGCGCTTTCCAACGACGACTGGATGCACTCCAAGCACGTCATCCACGTGTTCCCGCGCGAAAGCAAGATGCTGATTTCCGAGTGGAGCCGCGCAATCCGCGTTGCCCACGGCGTAAAGAAGACGTTCATCCTCGCAATACCCGGCACAAAGCGCGAGGTCCCATCAGACGTAGATTTCATACTCTACCACCGCGCAAAGGAAGGGATAGAGACCCCCAAGACTTCGGGGCCGCGCTTTGCGATGCTTGCGCTTTCCGAGGAAGAAGAAATCGGCGGCCAGGAACTCGCCAAGGCAATCGAGACTTCCAAAAAGTACGGCATAGACTTGATGCTTGCAATCTGCGACCGCGAGACTGCAGTCACGCACTACCTGGTAAAGCGCATCGCGCTTTCCGACAGCAAGTTCGAGTACTATGAAATCGAATGGAGCCAGCCATAGGCGATAAAAGCCCCCTGCAGCCAAAATATATTGTCGATTATTCATTGATTGAAAAGTTGAGTTTTCATGGCAGCAAAAAACATCGAGGGCATCCGCGTCTCTTCCAAGACCACGCTCTCCGAGTACGCAACGATGCTCAAGTCGGGCGGGTTCCAGGCAAGCGAGCTTGGAAAGGCAGTTGACGTTGTTGCCGCGATGAAAAAGGACAAGGCGTACACGTTCCTTGCATTCACCTCCAACATGGTGTCCGGCGGGATGCGCGAGCTTTTTGCCGAGCTGTGCCGCCGCAAGTTCTGCGACGTCGTAGTGACCGGGGTGGGCTCCGTTGAGGAGGATGTGATGAAAATCAGCAAGCCGTTCCTGCTCGGCTCGTTTTCCGAAGACGACGTCAAGCTGCACGGCAAGGGGATCAACCGCATCGGAAACGTGCTCGTCCCAAATGACCGGTACGTGCTGCTTGAAAAAATCGACATGGAATTCTATTCAAGGGTTTTCGAGGCCAGGAAAGAAAAGCGGCCGAACGGGAAGTTCCGCGCCGTGATAACCCCTTCTGAAATGGTCTTTGAGTACGGCAAGTTCATCGCAGAGAAGTTCGCAGGCAACAAGGCGCTTGAGAACTCGTGGGTCTATTGGGCGTACAAAAACGGGATAAAGGTAACCCTTCCCGCGCCAACAGACGGCGCGATGGGGATGCACCTTGCGTTCTTTAGGCAGGACTACGACTTGGTAATCGACGCGGGCGGGGACATGCACAAAATCGGCACCGATGTGAACTTTGCAAAGAAGACCGGCGCAATAATTTTGGGCGGCGGCTTTGCAAAGCACCACACGATAGGCCTGAACATAATGCGCGGCGGCTTGGACTACGCGGTTTACGTCTCAACTGGCACGCAGTACGACGGCTCGATGACTGGCGCGCGCACCAACGAGGCTGTGTCGTGGGGAAAAATCAGCAGCAAGGCAAAGTCAGCGTACGTTGAGGGAGACGCTACTGTGCTCTTCCCAATCCTAATCGCGCCGTTTCTTTGAGCAGAAATATATTGCCCCTTTTCCGAATGGTTCTGTGGTCTTTGTGTTCGAATACATTCTTTGCATACTTTGTGGCGCTCTTGTCAAACTGGCTGATGACATCGCCGACGACCGCAGGCTTTCGCGCCATAGCCTGTACGGCTACATGGCAGGAGTGGCTTACGGGCTTGTTGGCGCAATCATATTCACCCACAGCCCCATCCTTGCAACCGCCGTGCTTGCGGTCATTGCCGCAGTCATTCTTGCGGGCAAGGAAGACCACCCCATACACTATGCGGGTATGCTCTCGTTTGTCCTTGCGTCCATCGCAATGGGCATTAAGGCGCCTTATTTCCTCCCGCTTGCCGCCTTGGTGCTTGCCGCTTACATGGACGAGTTGCTGTCCGACCGCGCAAGCTTGGGCAAAATCAGGAACAAGCTGTTGCGCACGCTTTTGTCGTACCGCATAATACTCGACGTGACCGCGGTTGTAGTTTCGGTGATTCTTTCCGAACCCGCGTACTGCCTTGCAGTAGTTGGCTTTGATGCGGGATACCAGCTGATGGGCTGGCTTGACCGCAAGCTTTCTTAACGATAGTTAGCTTATGCCGTTCAGTTCAAGCAAATTATGGGAGTGGTGCTTTGTGTCAGAACCGTCTTCGAAGCTCAGGGAGTTGGAAAAAAACCTGTTGGCTGCAGTCGGCACTCCGAAGTTTGACGCCATCCACACGGAATACTCCGCCCTGCTGCCTGAAATCGCGCCGGACTTTCGCGAGACCTTGCAAGTCCATGCCAGATTATATCGTGCAGTCCACAAGGCTTCACAGGAGGGGGCCCTTCCAAAAGGGATGTCGCCCCAAATTGCAGCCGCGAAGGCAAAAGAAGCAATCTTGGATCATAATAAGCAAATCAGTGAGAAGAAAAACGCGCTTCACGTTCTGGAACAGCACGCCCCCATTCTTTCCGGGCTCCAACACCACGCGCCGCTTGTCCGTGAATTGACGCGTGACATTGAGGGGCAGGTCCTGCGCAGGAACAACCTGACTTTGGCCCAAGTCCTGCACAGAAAATAGTGCTTCAGATTGACGGCATCTCGTCCAAATCTTCCGCAAACCCGACTGACTTGGCCTTCTTTTCGGGTTTTTCCCCGTTGTCTTTTTCATCCGCCGATGGCTTTGTTTTTTCCCCGGCCTTTGCGTCGCCCTTCTCTTTTTCCTTCTGCCTCTGCTGTGCAACTGCCTTCGGGACCGCCTTTTCGTTGTTCTTGCGGTCAGTGTCAAGCGGCCTCATTGATGGGAACAAAATCACTTCCTTGATTGAGGGCGAGTCGGTGAGGATTATTGCAAGCCGGTCAATGCCAATTCCCATGCCGCCAGTTGGCGGCATCCCGTACTCCATTGATTCGAGGAAGTCCTCGTCAAGTGGCATCGCCTCGTCGTCCCCGCCCGCAAGCTCGCGGGCCTGGTCTTCAAGCTTCTGCCTCTGGAAAACGGGGTCGTTGATTTCCGAGTACGAGTTTCCGCACTCGCCGCCACCGATGAAAAGTTCGAACCTCTCCGCAAGCCGTTCGTCCCCGCGCTTTTTCTTTGCAAGCGGGCACATGAATCCGGGGAAGTCAATGAGGAACGTGGGCTGGATGAGTTCGGGTTGCACGTACTTGTCAAACAACGCGTCGATTACGTGCGCGCGGTTTGGAATCTTGCAATCCAAGCCGTGCTTCTTTGCAGCCTCAACAGCCTGCGCGTCAGTAGTCCAAGTAAGGACGTCCTCGCCTGACTTTTCCTTGATTTTGCCAACAAGCGAGACTACCGCAAAAGGCGCTTCGAAGCTGATTTCCTTTCCGCGGAACGGTATTTTCTTGGTGCCGTGAATCTTCTGGGCGATGTGCCCAAGGAGTCCCTCAGTAAAGCGCATGCAGCTGTTGTAATCCCAGTACGCGGCGTAATACTCCACCTGCGTGAACTCGGGGTTGTGGGTTGAGTCAATGTCTTCGTTGCGGAAGTCCTTTGAGAACTCGTAAACGCGCTCAAGCCCGCCTACAATCAGCCTCTTGAGGTAAAGCTCGTTTGCAATCCTCAAGTAAAGGTCGGTGTCAAGCGCGTTGTGGTGGGTGATGAACGGCCTTGCAGCTGCGCCCCCGTAAAGCGGCTGCAGGATTGGCGTCTCGACTTCGAAGAACTCGTTGCCGTCAAAGTACGCCCGCATCGCGCTGACCATCCTTGAGCGCGTGATTGCAATCTTTCGCGACTCCGGGTTCATCAGCAAGTCAAGATAGCGTTTCCTGTAGCGCGTCTCGGTGTCTTCCAGGCCGTGGAACTTTTCCGGAAGCGTGCGCAGTGACTTTGCAAGCATCTCCCACTTGTGGATGCCGACCGAAATCTCTCCCTTCTTTGTCTTTGTGACCTTTCCAGTCACGCCGATTATGTCTCCCAAGTCCGCAGTCTCAAAGCTCTTGAGCATCTCCTGCCCCACGTCGGCTTCGCTTGCGTAGACTTGGATTCTTCCAGAGACGTCGTCGAGGGTTGCGAAAACGAGTTTTCCAAACGAGCGCATCTGCATTATGCGTCCGGCAACCGACACTTCCTTGCCCTCAAGCGCATCGTAGTTGTCCTTGACCTGCAGTGCTTTGTGAGTGCGCTCAAAAGTGTACGGGTAAGGGTTGACGTTCTTTGCGAAAAGCAAGTCGAGCTTTCTTTTCTTTTCGGAATCGTAATCAGCAGCCATTGGAAATTACCTCGGTAAAATAGGGCAAATCGCATATTAACGGTGCACGAAAGATAAGATAAATACGACGGCAAAGCACCCCATCCCATTTTAACCTTGAACAACGATAATTTGTTTCTCATGGCTCAAGCTGAAATCAATATTGGTACCATCGGCCACGTCGACCACGGAAAGACCAGCCTAGTGCAGGCGCTTACCGGAAAGTGGACGGACACGCACAGCGAAGAGCTCAAGCGCGGCATCACAATCAAGCTTGGCTACGCCGACGCGTCGTTTTACCGCTGCGTCAAGTGCTCAGCGCCCCAGTGCTTTTCGATGAAGCAGGAGTGCCCGGTGTGCAACAGAAAGACCGAGCGCATGAGAAAGATTTCATTTGTGGACGCGCCCGGGCACGAGACCCTGATGGCAACGGTTATTGCCGCAAGCTCAATCATTGACGGCGCACTCTTTTTGATTGCAGCAACCGAGAAGTGCCCGATGCCCCAGACTGTCGAGCACTTGGCAGTGCTTGAGGCTGCAGGAATCAAGAACGTCGTAATCGTCCAGAACAAAATCGACTTGGTAAGCAAGGAACGCGCCCTTGAGCATTACAAGGAAGTCAAGGCGTTCCTCAAAGGCTCGTCTTATGAGAACTCGCAAATCATCCCGGTTGTCGCAAACCAAGGAATCAACCTCGACGCGCTCATACAGGCGATTGAGAAGGACATTCCAACTCCAAAGCGCGAGCCATCCGACTCGCCAATTCTTTACGTTGCCCGCAGCTTTGACGTCAACAAGCCCGGCACCAAGCTTGCCGAAATAGGCGGCGGCGTGGTCGGCGGCTCGATAATCCGCGGCTCGTTCAAGATAGGCGACCAAGTCGAGCTTCTTCCTGGACCTGCGCGCAAGAGGAAGGAAAAGATCAGTTACATCCGGCTCAAGTCCAAGATAGTATCGCTTCACGCAGGCGCAGAGCAGCTGAAAGAGGCGGTCCCGGGCGGGCTCATCGCAATGGGCCTTGAACTAGACCCGGCCATTTCCAAGGCGGACACCCTCGTGGGATGCACAGTGGGCCTTCCAGGCAAGCTTCCGGTTTTGATGGACGAGATAAAAATCAAGATTACTCCCCTTGAGCGGACAATGGAGATATTCCAAGCCGGCCTTGGAAAGGACGAGCCCCTTGTTCTTGGCGTTGGCACCAACACTACTGTTGGCTTTGTGACTGACCGCAAGAAGAACGTCGCAACTCTAAAGCTCCGCAAGCCGGTGTGCATCGACGGCGCGTCCAAGATTGCGGTGATGAGGCAGGCGCAGAAGCGCTGGCGCCTCTACGGAACGGCAGTACTTGCGCAATAAGGTGCTTTACGGATTATGCCTTTGTCCCCAAAGGTAATCTCGTTCGACTTGGACGGCACGCTCATAGACTTGAACTTTGACCTCTACCTGTGGTTTGAGGAGTTGCCCCGGCTGTATTCAAAGCAGAATGGGGTGTCCCTTGAAAACGCGCGGGAGCTAATGCGCCTTGAATATAACCGAATTGGGATGCAGCGCCGCGAGTGGTACGACATCTGCTTTTGGATAAAGCACCACAAGCTTGACGTGGATGCAAAAAAAATAGTTGCGGACCTTTCGCACAAGATTTCCGTCTTTCCGGACGCGCTTCCTGTCCTTACTGCGCTCAAGAGGCAAAAGCGGCGGATGGTCGTGTTTTCCAACACTCCAAAGATGTTCCTTGACATCAAGATAAAAGTCGACGGGCTTGAGGGGTTTTTTGAGCGCTCAATTTCGGTGTATTCCGATTATTCAAAAATCAAGTCGCACGGCGGGGTCTTTGCACGGCTTGCTGATGAGCTCGGGGTGGAGACTTGCGACATCCTGCACATCGGGGATTCCTACAAGAGCGATTACGCGCCAGCTACAAAGGAAGGCTGCGCCGCAATCCTGCTTGACCGGAACTTGGAAGGCACGAAGATGGTTGGCGACGTGCCTCCGCTTGACAAGAACATCCGAAAGGTTGCAAGCCTGGCAGAAATTGAAAAGTTGCTTGAAGGTTAAGTGGCAGTTACCTTTTCAGGTCGAACCGCCCCCAACCCTTTGTTTTTCCTACTTCCTGATTATCTCAAGCATCTTTTGGATTTTCGGCTCGTTGTCGCTTCCCGAAGAGTCGATGCGAACCAGCACGCCCAACTTTTCGTAGTAGTCAACAAGAGGCTTGGTGTTTTTTTCGTAGACTTGGATGCGGTTGCGTATCGTGTCCGGGTTGTCATCCGAGCGCGTCACCAAACCAGTTCCGCACTTGTCGCAGATTCCTTCCTGTTTTGGAGCCGAGTAAAGCAAGTTGTAAACCGCCTTGCACTTTGGGCAGCTTCTACGAGATGAAATCCGGCGAACGATTTCCTCAGTCGGAAGCTCGATGTTGAATACGACGTCGATTTTTCCCTGAGGCAGTTTGGCAAGCGTGTCCGCCTGGTATGTAGTCCGCGGGTAGCCGTCAAGCATGTATCCCTTCTGTGCCTCCGGCCTTTCAAGCGCCTTCTTGATCAGCTCGTTGACCAAGTCGTCATTTACAAGCTCGCCTGCCGCAAGTATTGACGCAATCTTGTTTCCAAGTTCGGTCTTTGCGGCGACTTCGGAGCGCAGCATGTCGCCGGTTGAGACGTATGCAAGCCCCGCGCGCTTGACGACTTCCTGTCCGAGGGTTCCCTTGCCCACTCCGGGTGCGCCGAGTAAAATAATGTGCTTGGACATATGGTTCACCTTTTCTATAGTTCGTTTCCACAGTTATGGCAGCGTTTGTGGTGTTCTGGGTTATGTGTCTTGCATTTAGAGCATTTAACAAAAATTTTCTGCCTGAACCAATTATTATTGTAGCCATATATGGCGACAATTATGATTGCTCCAACGATTAGGGCAATGATCAGATTATTGACATCATTGCTTTGGTTTGCAGTTGCTTTTGTCTCTTTCTTTTCTGCGTTTTTTAGGGCAATCGAATAATCCATTTCCGCCTGCGTTGCAGCTGCTTGGGCGTTACTGCTAATCCTATCTGCCAATTCGTTTGAGCCTGCAAAATTGCATGCAATAAACGCTTGAGTTGCTTGTGAATATAGGTTATCTGTTCCAGCAAGCTTGTTTCTTGCATTTGCCATTGAAAACTGAGTTTCATATGTAGAAATCTTGTTTTGTGCTGTCTCGAATTCTTGTTTTGCCGCTTTAAGTTGCCTTGATGCCTCTAGTTCATCTTGAGTGGCGGTGTGCGTTATAGAAAGTGAAAATGTTTGCGAGTTGCCTTTGCCTTCATCGTGTGAACCTTTTTCACCCACCGCGTCTATAGTCAGCTGCATTCTTTCGGTGCCAGCGGTTCCCGCTTGTTTAGCTGGTATTGTCGCTGTACAAGTTTTTTCATTTCCCCCTGCGATATTGTTCTCTATTCGGCAGAGTTGAACCTTGTTTGCATAGATGTTTACTGAACTTAATAGGAACGGATTTCTGACGGTGACTTGAACCCGGCTTCCTACGCCACAGTTCGGTATTGTGAGTTCTTGAGGTGTAACCTTGAACGTGAACCCTTCAAAAAAGTTGGTTATTGTACCTATACAATTGCCGGTTACTTGCTCGCAAGCAGCATAGATAGAAACCGGCTCAAATGCGCTAACTATAGGTAAAAAAATAAGCGTGATTAGAGAGAATATAATCAGCGGTTTTGTGTTCATTAAATCACCAAATCTACATTATTTTTTCAAATCCTAAACGTTCATTAAGCAAGCCTCCAAATAAACCCTTTTAATTCCTTTTCGACCCTTATTCTTACTAAGTTAAGAGGGCCCGTAGCTCAGTCTGGCTAGAGCGCTTGACTTTTAATCCTCCTTCTTGCGAGATTTGCTTTTTTGCATTGTTTTAGTTTCGCAAGCGGGTCGAGAAGCAATCAAGATGTCGCGGGTTCGAATCCCGTCGGGCCCGTTGGCATTCAAAAAAATAATTCAAGGGAAAACGGAATGAAAATCGTCCTGGACTCGAATGCGCTTTTGATGCCGTTCGAGTGGGGCATTGACATCTTCCGGCAGGCAGAAAAGCTCGTGGACGGGAGCGCGGAGTTCGTCGTCTTCCAGCAGTCCGCAAACGAGCTTTCGACCAAGAAGCGCAAGATGCAGTTGCGCGTGAACGCGATAATGCGGGCACTCAAAAAGGAGGGTGCCGAAATAATTTCCCAAGAGGGGAAGGTGGACGACTTGATTGTCGAGTACGCCACCAAGCACCGCGGAAAAGTCGCCGTGGTGACGGAGGACCGCAAGCTGATGAAGCGGCTCAAGCAGGTTGGCTTGGTGCAGCTCATCTATTCACGGGACAAGTCGCACCTTGTCACCGAGTGGCGAAGCGGCGAATAGGAAAAATTGCATTTCATTGGAGGTTTGAGGAAAAGATGTTCCGCATTTGCAGGTTTTCGGAGTCAGTACGGATTCCGCCAAACCTTTTTGGCATGAAGATTTCAGAGGCAGCGCTCAAGATCCTGCGCGACCAGTACGAGCGGACTGTCCACCGCGAGTACGGTGTAGTCATCAGCATCTCCGACGCGGAAGTCAAGTCCGAAGGCCGCATCATCCAAGGCGACGGGGCGGCGTATTTTGACGCAGAGTTCGACGCGCTTGTGTACACCCCCAAAGTCAACGAAGTAGTCGAGGGCGAAGTCACCGAAATCGTCGAGTTCGGCGCGTTCGTGCGCATCGGTCCAATCGACGGCCTCGTGCACGTTTCGCAGATTGCGGACGACTTCCTGTCATACGACAAGAAGACCGGGATGCTTGTCGGCCGCGAGAGCAAGAAGGGAATCAAGAAGGGCGACTGGGTCCGCGCAAAGGTGGCCACGGTCAGCATGAAGGACACCATCCTCAACAGCAAGATTGCGCTCACGATGAGGCCGTCGGGCTTGGGGAAGGTCTCAGGGTAAGCGGGTGTTTTTATGGTCCAAAAAGCTTGTAAGAAATGCAGGTTGATTGTCGAGGGCGACGTGTGCCCGAACTGCCAGCAGGCAGGCGACTTGTCAAAGTCCTGGATGGGCTACATCTTCATTATGGACACTTCGTCCGAGGTGGCTACCACCATCGGCGCCAAGGCGCCCGGCAGGTACGCGCTCAAGATAAAGTAATTTTTGACGTTTTCAACGGTGGTTTTTTGATATGGAACTTAAGAAGGTAAGCGAAAAGGAAAACGCCCTCTTTGGCCGCAAGGAAGTCGTGTTCACTGCAACGTCATCGCCAACTCCCTCGCGCGACAAGGTTGCCGAGGCGGTTTCGGTTGCGTGCAAGTGTGCAAAGGACTGCGTGGTAGTTGACGCGGTCGGCCAGAAGTTCGGCACCAAGAACGTCGAGATCCGCGCCAAGGTCTACAAGTCGGCTGACGAGGCGAAAAAAGTCGAGCGTGCATACAAGTTCGCACGCGTAGAGCGCTCGGCAAAGAAGAAGGAAGAAAAGAAGGCTTAGGCCTTTTTGCGTTTCAAGGAACGAGTTGATATTTTATGGCAGAAGCAAAGAAGAAATCCCGCGCGACAAAGGCCTACAAGCCCGGCAGGTCGTGCCCCAAGTGCGGAGCAGGAAACAAGCTTGCAAAGCACGAGGCAAAGGGACAGAAGGCGCGCTTTTCGTGCGGAAAGTGCGGCTACACCGAAATGGTCTAAAGGCCCGTTCTTTCTTTTTATATTTTATTTTAATCCTGTTTTTGTTTTTTTTTTGCTTTATTTTTCCGCTTTTATTTTCGGTTTTTTATTTTTCTTAGCGGATTAGGTTCCTTTTAACTTCCAAACAGCCTATTCTTTTTCCGAGTGGTTGAAGTGGCCGTAATCAAGCTTGCAATATTGCTTTTTGTCGCGACAGCTGCATGCGCGATTATCCTAGGGTGGAACAAGAAAAAAATCTTCGAACTGCTCGCGGCCACCCAGAAAGTTTCAAACCCCTCTTGGAAGCAACTTTCGCTGCGCTTTATCCTCGTAGTCTTTCTTGCAACTGCCGCGGTGTTCTTTTCCCGTGCGATTGCGCACGACCATTACTTGGTTGCGCTTGCAGGCGCTCCCCTTTGGGCCGCCCTGCTGCTCGTGCTTTCCGAGGAGCTGTTCTTCCGCGTCACCGTGCGGCAAAACTTGGTCGGGTTTGCAGGCCAGGCGCTTGCATACGCCCTTCTTGTGGCGTGGCCGTTCTCGTCGGGCTTTGGCGCGTACGTGTCCAACGTGCTTTTCCTTTTGCTCTCCGGCATAACCTGTGCCTTCCTTTTTGGCAGGTTCGGATTTGCAGCGTCGCTTTCTTTCCGCATCGCAACGCTTGCGGTGTTCTTTCTCGGCTCGGTTTCCGGAAGCATCATAATCAACCTGCTTCTTCTCCTGGCGCCCTTCGTGTGGCTTGCTGCGCAGCGCAAGAACCTTTCAGAATCACTTTCATTCCTTGGCCTTAACAGAATGCCCGCAGTCAAGCTTGTCTCCGACTGCGCCTGGCTTTTCATCGTAAGCCTGCTTTTGACTGCGCTTGTGGGCGTGGTGGTATCGCACTTCGGCTTTGCCGACGAGGGCCAGGTGGCGGAGGTAATCAGGCAGCAGGGTGCAGTCGCGCTGGTCCTTGCGGTGACTTTGGGCCCCCTTGCAGAGGAGCTGTTATTCCGCGGGCTGCTTTCGAAAAAATACGGCATACTTGCAAGCAGCGTGGCATTCGGGCTCGCCCACTATTTTTACGGCTCGGTAATCGAAGTCGCAGGCGCGGTTGCAATCGGGATGCTGTTTGCGTGGTACGTGCGTAAAACCGGCAACCTGGTTGCGCCTGTATTTGCGCATTGCGCATACAACGCGCTTTCGCTTGCAGTGATATTGTCATCAATCGCCTGAGCCGCAATGCTTTATTGGCAAGTGCAACACAATCTTTTGTAGTTGTTAAGATGGCTTTGAACGTCCTTGCAATCGAGTCCTCCGCGCACACCTTCGGCATGTCAGTTGCACGCAGGGCAAAAGGAAAGCAGGGGCGAATCGAGATACTCTCAAACTGCACCGCAAAATACCCCTCGCTTGCGGAAGGCTACATCCCCCGCAAGCTTGCGGAGTCGCACGCAAAGAACACGCGGCCGCTCCTTGAGGAAACTATTGCAAAGTCGGGGCTATCTTTTTCCGACTTGGATTTCGTCGCGTTCACGCACGGCCCGGGGATGGGCCACTGCCTTTCAGTGGGAGCGGATGCCGCGCGTGCGCTTGGCTCGGCATTGGACGTCCCTGTAATCGGTGTCAACCACGCCCTTGCGCACGCCGAAGTCGTGCGCTACCTGTCCGGCGCAAAGGACCCGCTTGTGGTGTACGTCTCAGGCGGCAACACGCAAATCCTGTGCATCGAAAACGGGGGCTATCGCGTGCTTGGCGAGACGCTTGACATGGGCATAGGCAACTTCCTTGACATGCTCGGCCGCTCGCTTGGCCTTTCTCCGCCGGATGCCGTTGGCGTGCTCAAGCTTGCGGCACAGCCCGACTGCAAGTACGTCCCGATGCCTTATGTGGTAAAGGGGATGAGCGTCTCGTATTCGGGGATGCTCACTTTTGCGCAAAAGCTTGCCCAATCAGGCGGTGCAAGCCCCAAGGACACTTGCTACTCCGCGCAGGAAACGGTCTTTGCCGCCTTGTGCGAGGCAACCGAACGCGCCCTCCTTCTCAAGCAAAAAAAGGAAATCGTTCTTTGCGGGGGCAACGCGCGAAACAAGCGCCTTGCGCAGATGATGGGCCTGGTCACGTCCGAAAACGATGCCCGGCTTTGCCTTGCAGCTGACGAGTACTTGGGCGACAACGCGGCGATGATTGCGCTTACCGCGCTTCTTATGGCAGGCAAGTCCGCGCCAAAAAAGAGCGCGAACCTTGAAGTGGTGCAGGACCTTCGGATGGACTCCGCGCCCGTACCCTGGATTGGAAGAACGTGAGTTTATGGCTGTAACGAAAAAAGCAAAGGCAACTTCAACAGCAGCAAGGCCGCTTGATTATCACTGCCCGATAATCTCGGTCCGCGACAGTGGCGCGCCACGCGTTGCAGCGCAAGTCATGGCGCTTGGCGGCGTTGTGGCCTACCCGACCGAGACTTCGTACGCGCTTGGCTGCAACGCCCTTGACGCAAAGGCGGTTGCGCGCGTCTATGCAATCAAGGGCCGCGACAAATCCAAGCCCCTTCCCGTAATAATGGCGGATGCAAGGATGGTTGGAAAATTCACGGTGTCAACACCTGCGCAGCAGCGTCTTGTTGAAAAGTTCATGCCCGGCCCGCTTACGATTGCGGCAAAAAAGAAAGTGGCGATGCCGGCAAGCGGGGACGCAAAGACCGTCGCGTTCCGGATTCCGGCAATAGCGTTTGCAAAAAAGGCAAGCGCCCTGCTTGGCGCGCCAATCGTGTCCACCTCCGCAAACCTTTCAGGCGAGTCCGCAGTCTACGGCATCAGCCAGATAGTGGAGATGTTTGCAAAAAAGGTGGACTTGATTGTTGATGCGGGCGACCTTTCGCAAGTTCCAGCATCCACAATCGTGTGCCTCCTTGGCACGCCCAAGATCCTGCGTCAAGGCCCAATCAGCAACGAGTCGGTCATTGCGGTTGCGTCGGGAAAGCATGCCAAGAAGAAACAAAAAAAGAACGTCAAGGCAAACTGCAAGGAAAAAATCAAGACAAAAGGTAAACGATGAAATGGGCGAAAAAATCCTTTCAAAGGGCGCAGAGGCTTACCTGCTGGACGCGGTCTTTTTATCCCAGCCCGTAGTGGTGAAGGAGCGCAGGCCGAAACGCTACCGCATCGCGCAAATTGATTCTGCTTTGAGGCGCGAGCGCACGCTTTCCGAGGCGAGGCTGCTTTCAGCTGCGAAGCAGGCTGGCGTGCTGTGCCCGCTTGTGAAATACGTTGATGCGCAAAGGATGCGGATATTTGAAGAAAAACTAGGTGGCAAGCTCCTTTCATCCGTAAGCGCTGCGGTTCGCGCAAAGAACGCGAAAGCCGCAGGCGCGCTTTTGGGCAAGCTGCACTCCGCAGGGATTTACCACGGCGACTACACTACCGCCAACCTGATGCTTTGCAAGGCCGGGCTTTATGTCATCGACTTCGGCCTTTCCGAGCGTTCCCCGCGGATGGAGGACTACGCAACCGACCTCCTCCTTTACAAGAAAGCCGTCAGCGCAAAGGAGTTTTGCGCATTCATTTCCGGATACAAAGCGACGAGTTCCCACGCAAGTGCGGCAGTCGACCAGCTTGCTGACATCGAGTCGCGGGGAAGGTACGTCTTGCGCAGCCAGTAGTTATGCAACTGCACCCCCGCAAAGCCGGAAAGCTACCCTATAAAAACGATAATATGCACAAAAATTACCTGCACATCCTCATTCTGCCAAAGGCTACATGACCCTTAGGCAAGGGAGTATCGCACGTTTTTAGGAGAGTGTATTTAATGGGCTCAAGACCCCGCAAATGGAAGAAAAAGAACCACATGCGCTGGAAATGGATCAAGAAAAAGCGCCGCCGCCTCAAGAGAAAGATAGCGCGCCGCAACAGCGAATTGTAAGTCCATTTGGCTTTGGCGGGCCCAACGCCCGCTTGCCAAATTCTTTTTCTTTCCTTTTTCATTTTTTATCATCGCCGTTTTTTAGTCGAATCCACAAGCTTCCAATCACAAGCCTTTTTTCTATATAGACCTACTTTCTTACCGGTAGGTCTTTCATGCCATCCGTCCGACGCGTCCAGCTAACCGGGACTTCAACTTACACCGTGTCCTTGCCCAAGGAGTGGGCGACTCGCAAGGGGATTGGAAGGGGCACGAAGCTTTCAGTCATCGAGTCCGCAGGCGGCTCGCTTGTGCTTGATGCGGAGGACGCCGAAGCCGAGGCTGCGCGAGCGTCGGAAGAGAAGGTGTGCGTGGACCAGTACAAGCCCGATTCGCTCAGGCGAAAGTTCATCGCATCCTACATTGCGGGGACCGGCCGCATACTCTTCTATTCGCGCAACGCCCTTTCCAACAGCACGCGCCAGGCAATCTTTGAGGAGGCCCGCAGGCTCATCGGGATGGAAGTCACCGACGAGACGGAGTCTTCGCTTACGGTCCGCGATTTTTACTCGCAAAAGGAGCTTTCGGTGAGCCGCGCCTTCGGCAGGATGCACCTCCTTGTGGGAAAGCTTTTTTCCGAACTTTGTTCTACCATCAAGCGTGCGGATTACGAGTCCGCCCGGGCGATGCGCTCGCGCGACGACGAAGTCGACCGGCTGAAGTTTCTCCTCCTTCGCCAGCTGAACTTGGCGCTTTCGGACACGCGCGTGCTCCTTGCGATGGGCCTTGCGAGCGCGGACTGCATAGACTACGCCGTTGCAACGCGCAACCTTGAGCACATCGCGGACGACATAATCGAAATAGGGATGCACTATTACGAGGCGGGCAATGCCAAGTCGCAGGATTTTCCTGCAAAAAAATTCGAAGCGGCTTGCACCGAGGCGTCAAGGCAGTACGGCCAGGCGGTCCGCGCATTCACAGAGTCCGACACCGTGGCTGCAGAGTCGGTCCTTGACTACAGGCGCCGTTCCGGCGAGGATTACCGCTCAGCGCTCAACGAGGTTTCCCAGCACCAAAAAAAGGTCCCGGTCCAGTACACTCTGATGCTTGCAAAGCTTGACAACAGCATCGCAAACTATTGCGCGGAGATTGCGGAGATTACGCTCAACCGCAACCGGCGGCCGAGCGCATCAAAGACGAAAGAATGAGCGCAAGCGACTTTGGAAAAGAGGAAGAAAAATGGCAAAGACCGCAACCCTGTTTGCAAAAACTGCCTCCGGAAATTCCGTGCGCTGCCTTGCGTGTTCGCGCTATTGCACCATCCCAAACGGCTCGACCGGGTTTTGCGGCATCCGAAAGTGCGTCGGTGGCAAGCTGCATCTTCTTGCCTACGGCAAGCCCTCCTCGGTTGCAATCGACCCGGTTGAGAAGAAGCCGCTCTTTCATTTTCTCCCTTCGACGCAAATCCTTTCGATGGGGACTTACGGGTGCAACTTTGCCTGCGAGTTCTGCCAAAACCCCGGCCTTTCTCAGGCACCCAAGCTTGTTGGCGGCACAAAGGCATCAGCAAAGGAAAAGCTTGCGCTGCTGGAAAAGGAGTTCGAAGCGTTGCCTTACGTCTCGCCACAAGATTTTTCCGACGCCGCAATAGCCAACAACTGCCAAAGCGTCGCATTTACCTACAACGAGCCGGCGATTTTTTCCGAGTATGCCTATGATTGCGCTGTTGCGGCAAAAAAAGCAGGGCTTGGCGCAGCCTACGTTTCCAATGGCTACCTGTCACCGGAATCCGCGGAGTTCATCGCCCCGGTCCTTGACGCAATAAACATCGACATCAAGTCTTTTTCCGAAAAATTCTACTCCTCAATTTGCCACGCGTCGCTTGAGCCCGTCCTTGAGGCGGTGAAGCGCTGCCACAAGCTCGGAATCTGGGTCGAAATAACCACGCTCGTAATCCCCGGAAAGAACGACTCCAAAGAGGAGCTTTCGCAAATCGCCCGTTTCATCAAGTCCGTTGACCGGGACATCCCGTGGCACGTGACTGCGTTCCACCCCGCGTACCGGATGATGAGGGTTGTGGCTACCCCGCAAAAGTCGCTTGTCGATGCACGAAAAATCGGCTTGGACGAAGGGCTTTCATTTGTCTACGCAGGCAACATGCCGTCGAGAGCCGAAGGCTACGAGAACATGTATTGCCCCAAGTGCAAAGCACTATTGGTTTTCCGGCACGGCTATTGCGTTGAAGTAAGGTCCCTTGGAAAAGACGGCAAGTGCAGGGAGTGCGGCAAGAAGATTCCTGGCGTATGGGAAAAGAGCCGGTTGAAGAAAATAAATTCGAAAATATTTGGAGCAGGAAAGAAAACCGGTGCAAAGTGAATGGAGATTGCCGAACGCAAACCCGCGTATGCAGGAAGCTTTTACCCCGCAAGGAAAGCGGAGTTGGGCGCCGCAGTATCAAGTTACCTTGCATCAGCAAAAGCTGCAAGGGTTCCCGGAACCCTTCGCGCGCTGGTCGTGCCGCACGCAGGTTATGTTTATTCCGCAGGGACAGCAGCGAGCGGGTTTTTTTTGTTGTCGAAAATGAAAAAGCAGCCAAAGAACGTCATCCTCATCGGGCCTTCGCACAACGCGTTATTTTCCGGATTGGCAACGTGCGGGGCGAAAAAATGGCGGGCTCCGACGGGCATCGTGAACGCTGCGCCCATAACTTCGCTCTGCGGAAAATCCGAACTCGTCCTTGACGCCTGCGAGGCGCACGCGCCGGAGCACTGCCTCGAAGTCCAGCTCCCCTTCCTACAGGCAGCAATGAAAAAGGAGTTCACGATTTATCCCGCGCTAACCTGCGAGACCGACGAAGAGTCCGCAGCGGGTTATTTTGAGGCCGCTATGCGCAAACCCGAAAACTTCCTCATAGTCAGCAGCGACCTATCCCATTTTTTCCCTCTTGCAAAAGCAAAGGCAGTTGATTCGCGTTCGTGCAAGGTTATTTCACGCCTCGACGTTTCGCACGCAAAAGAAATCGACGCGTGCGGAAAGACCGGCATAATCATTGCGATGCTTCTTGCTTGCAAGCTTGGTTGGAAGTGCAAGCAGCTTGGTTACTCGACTTCGGCGCAGGCAAGCGGCGATTCCTCAAGGGTGGTTGGTTATGGCGCGTTCGCGTTCTACAAATGAAATGCACCAGTCGCAATACTCAAAGGCAGAACTGAATCTTCTGATACGCATTGCCCGCGACGCAATCTCGCGGCAGCTTGGCAAAAAGCCGCGGCTTTCAAGGAAAGAACTAGTTGCGTATGCGGGAAGGCACGCGGAAAAACTTATGCAAAAGCGCGGCGCGTTCGTCACGCTTACGATAGGTGGCAAGCTTCGCGGCTGCATCGGCTCGATTTTTGCGGAAGCGCCACTGCTGCACGCAGTCTATGACAACGCGCTCAACGCGGCGTTTTCCGACCCGCGTTTTCTCCCGCTTTCAAAAAACGAATACGAAAAAATTTCAATCGAAGTGTCGGTGCTTTCCCCCCTTTCCAAGCTGGAGTACTCGGATTCCGTGGACTTGCTTTCGAAGCTTTCGCCGCACAGGCACGGCGTCCTCCTTAAATTCTCAAACGGCTCAGGCTCGACTTTCCTCCCGCAAGTCTGGGAGCAGCTCCCGCGGAAAGAAGAGTTCATTTCGCACCTGTGCGCAAAGGCCGGCATGCGGCCCGACGCGTGGCGCACGCTCAAGCCGGATGTGCTTGTCTATTCCGTCCAATCCGCCGAGGAGCCGGATGAACGTCATGTCAGATGACTCTCTTCTCCTCATTGCCGCCTTGCATTGCTGCAAGGGAAGCTAGGAAATACCTCAGTCTCATCACAGGATAATTCTTTGCTCTAAAGGATAAATAGGCTCTTGGTGGGAGGAATTTCCGCAAGGGGAAAAGAAAGGAAGGAAATAAAAGAAAAAGTTGAGGAAACGCGAAGTTCCCTCCGACTCTTAAAATAAATTATTTCTTCTTGGCCTTTGCCTTAGCCTTCTTCTTTGCTGCCATGTGTGTATTCACTCCTTTTCTTGAGAAAGTTAATACTGGCACTGCGGCATCATATAAAAATCTATAGCAGAATTTTGGAAAAAAACATTTCCAAAAAAGCGGCCGCGTTTGCGGAAAAACTTTTTTGTTTCCGTTGGATTTTTTAGAAAAAGCAAATGGGGGAATGCTCCCCCACAAAATCAAAACACCTTATTTCTTCTTGGCCTTTGCCTTAGCCTTCTTCTTTGCTGCCATTTTAGTATTCGCCTCCTTTGATGGGTTTTTAACATATCACCTGCGCGCCGTATATAATGCTTCGTATTTTTTTCTGCATAGGCAAAAAAACTCCCGGATGCCCAATACCTGTTTGATTACTGATGGACGACATCGCAACCGACTCGTTTGACGACTCCGACTTGGAGGCGGCTTTCTACTCCGCACTCTCCATCCTAGGGATTTCCGGCTACTCGGTGCGGGCGCATTTCAAGCCCTTCTCCTCGGTGCGGCACAAAGCGTCGGTCAACAGGCTGCAGATGGAAGTTGAGGCGGAGGTAAGCGACGCGTTCCGTCTCTCGACCCGCGAGGCGCTCACCGGACTTGCGCTTGACTTGTGCGCGAGGCTGTTCAGAAAGAATGCCGACAACGAATACGTGCGCGCGTTCCGCGAGTTTTCAAAGAAGGGCGCGCTGTTCAAGCTTTCAGACTCGATGAGGCAGATTCGCGCACGCAAGCGCCGCGACAACTCGCAGGGAGCGGCGTACGACCTTTCGGAAGTCGGCGCGTCCGTGATGGAAAAATACCGCGGCGTTCTTTCGCTTGACAAGATGCCATCCGTGTTTTGGAACGACAAGGGCGGCCGCCGCACGCTTGCCTTCTACGACCGCGCGTTCGACGCGGTGCTTGTAAGCAGGATATTCGACTCCGAGAAAGTCCCGCGCTTCATTCTTGAATACCTGTGCTTCCACGAGTTTTTGCACTCAAAGTACAAGCCGCTTTACGAGCGCGGCAAGAGCATGCGCGTAATCGTGCATTCCACTGCGTTCCTAAACGACGAGCGCAGGTTCGAACAGTACGCAGAAGCCGAGGAGTGGCTGAAGCGCAACGTGCGCAGGCTCTGACAATATTCGCCTTCGCGATAATCAGTTGGCAAAATCAGATTTTTTGGAGCTTGACGTCGTGCTTTGCAAGCTCTGCTGAAAATATTGCGTAGACTTTTTCAAGCGCGGCTCGGGTCTTTCCCTCAAAACGCAGCGTAATCTGCGGCTCGGTGTTGGACACGCGGAGAAGCCCCCACGAGTCCTCAAAGTCAATCCGCACCCCGTCAATTGCGTTGACCTTGTAGCTTTTCCAAAGCTCCTTCTTTACTTCCTCGACGATTGCAAATTTCTTTTCGTTGGCGCAGGGTATGCGCATCTCAGGAATCGAGTGGTAGTGCGGCAGGCCGGAAACTATTTTCGAGAAAGTGTCCTGCGACTGCGACAGTATCTGCGCCATCTTTGCAGTAGAGTAAAACGCGTCGTCGTTTCCGGCGTTGTCCGCAAACGAGATGTGGCCGGTGACCTCGCCGCCGTAGTCCGCGGTAAGCTTGTCCATCTCCTCGTGGATTGCCATCCTGCCTGCCTTGCTCATCACGACCTTTGCGCCGCGCGCTGTTGCGTCTTCGAAAACCGCAAGCGAAAGCCGCAGGTCAAGTATCGCGGTTGCCCCGGGCTTGTGCGAAAGCAGGTCGCGCAAAAGCAGGACGTGTGCGTAGTCGCCGTCAACGATGTTTCCTAGCTCGTCCACAAACCCTGCGCGGTCCCCGTCGCCGTCAAACATCACGCCAAAGTCCGCCTTTGTCTCCTGCACCTTTGCGGCAATCGCGCCGTAGTTGTCGCGCTTGTGCGGGTCGGGCAGGTGGTTTGGGTACTTGCCGTCGAGGTTGCAGAAAAGCTCGACGGTCTCGCACCCTAAGAGCTTGAACATCTTGAGCGCCACCAGGCTGCATACGGAGTTGCCGCAGTCAACAACCACCTTGAACTTGCGCGAAAGCTTGTGCTTTGATGCGACAAACTCCGCGTGCCTGTCCACATATGTTATGTGCGTGACCTTGCCCGGCACGTTTGCCTTGACAAGCTCGTCTTCCGACTCGTAATTCTTCCTTACCTTCGCAAGGTCGTCCGAGAAAAGCGGCAGGGCCTTGCGGCCGTAGAACTTAACCCCGTTGTACTGGATTGGGTTGTGCGATGCGGTCACGGACGCGCCGGCCATCTGCATGTTGTTTGAAAGCGCAAAGCAAAGCGTGCTTGTTGGCGCAAGCCCGATGTCTATGACGTTTATTCCCGCGTATGTAGTGATGCCCTCGATCAGGGCGCGTGAGAGCGCTTCGGAGCTTTCGCGGTTGTCGCGGCCGACTATGCAGGTGGACACCCCCCTCTGCACAAGAAGCGCGCCAAAGGAAGCGCCTATGCGCAGTGCTGCCTTCTCGTCAAGCTCGGTTGGGAAGATACCGCGGACGTCGTAGCCGCCAAATATAGAAGAAGACATGCGCTACACCCGTTACATCCTTTTTTAGGAAAACAACATCAGAATTTTCGAACAATTGTTATTGTGATGGACGATAAGGTATATACGGCCTGCGGTGGCTTTTGCGTCCCGCAGCAAGAGGAGTTAGGGTTGCTGACGATAATCATTCCCGCATACAACGAAGAGGCGCGCATAGCGCCGACTTTGTCTGAGCTTGCCGGATGGGCAAAGAAAAAACGGGGCGTGCGGGTTATCGTAGTAAGCGACGGCAGCGATTCAACTGCAGCTGTTTGCAGAAAATCATCCGCCGTGTTCAAGCCTCGCCTTGAGGTTGTTTCGTTTTCCCACCGCCTAGGCAAAGGCGCCGCTATAGTTGAAGGCTTCAAAAGATCCCCCGGAGACGTGCTTTCATTTGATGCCGACTCAAGCCTTGCTTTGTCCGAGGTTTCGAATATGCAAAAAATGCTTGGCGGGGCTGACATTGTAATAGCGTCGCGCCGAAGCGCAGGTTCGAAGGCAATACGCGGCATCCCGCTTTATCGGAGCGTTCTCAGCTTTCTTTTCAATTCATTCGTTCGCGTTCTTTTCTGCATGCCCTATTCGGATACGCAGTGCGGCTACAAGCTGTACTCCGCAAAGGCGGTCCGCAAGCTCTCGGCGTTCCCGTTTTCGTCGCGCGGTTACGAGTGGGATGTGGAGATGCTTGTTGCGGCAAGGAAACTAGGGCTTGTTGTCGCCGAGTGCCCGGTTGCGTGGGAGTACCGCGATGGCGGAAAAGCCCGGCCGCTGGACTTGCTGTGGATGATTATTGGCCTGTTGCGGTTACGGCTGCGCTACCTTTAGGTCTGGCGGCTTATGCTTGCGCGCTGACGTGGTGCTTCTTCCTGTTGTAGTCGTAAAAGAGCGCGGCTGCGGTGACTATTATGTAGACTGCGTACACCGCAATCGCGTCAAGCCTTATGCCAAGCAACAGGTTTGCTACAAGCAGAACCGTTGCGGGTATCGATATTGAAAAGAACAGCGAAAGCACCACGCGCTCTATTGCGTCAAGCTCCTTTTTTGGGAAAGCCGCAAGGGATACTGCGTAGCCGCTTGCCACAAAGAGCACGCCGCCGACTATTGCCTGCAAGGGTTGGAAGTCCATAAAACAATTCACGCTCGTTAAACGGTTGGGTCCTGCAACCGCTATAAAACCGTAGGGTTCGTATGAATAAATTGCAGGCGGTGCGGCGCTTTGTTGGCCGTTTTTCCTGCCCATTGGCGATGAGATGCAAAAGTTTGACGTTGTTGTTGTCGGCGGCTCGGTGTCGGGCAGCGCAGTCGCCCTCCATTGCGCGCAGGCCGGGCTCTCCGTTGCGGTTGTCGAGGAGCACCCGCTGCCGGGAAAGTACGGCCGCTGCACTGCGATAGTCTCAAAGAAAGGCCTCGACTCGATTGGCGCGGACTACCCCTCTTGCACGCTCAACAAAATCCACGGCGCAGACATCTACGCAGCAGGCACGCACCTTGGTGTCCGCACTTCCAAGGTGCAGGCAGTTGTGCTTGACCGCTTCAAGTTCGATGCGCGGTGCGCCAAGGCCGCGCAAAAGGCAGGCGCAAAGTTCCTGTTCAACACCCGCTTCGAGTCGTTCGTTGAAAAAAAAGACGGGCTTGTTGTCAATTGCAAGGCGGCAAAAGCAAGGAAAACGCTTTTGTTGCACTGCAAGGTCCTTGTCGGTGCCGACGGCGCAAACTCCTCCGTTGCGCGCACCGCGTGCTTTCCGTCCTTTGGCGAGCGCGACTACGCGTTCTGCTACGAGGCGGAATATTCCGGCGCGGCTGCCGGCGCAACCGCGGGTGCAGCGGACAAGGTGCAAGTGTTTTTGGATTCCGAACGGCTGTCGGGGTTCTTCGGCTGGACCGTGCCTTGCTCGCGCTCTGTTGTGCGCATCGGGTTAGGCACTACAAACCGCAGCAGGCTCCTTTATTCCAAGGCCGCGTTCCTTTCCGAAAAGAAAGTGCGCTCACTCATCGGGCCGCGCGCAAAAGTCCGGCGCGAGTTCTACGCGATGATTCCCCTGCGGCCGCGCAAAAGGACGCAGGTTAGCAGGGTGCTTTTGGTTGGCGACGCTGCCGGCCAGGCGAAGGCAAGCACCGGCGGCGGGATAGTCTTTGCAAGCAGGTGCGCAAGGATAGCTGCAAACGAGATTGCCGCTTTTGTGCGGCACAAAAAGCCGATGCATTACGAGCGGCTTTGGAGAAACGCGTATGGCCGGAAGCTTTCGCTCCACAGGCACATCCGCTCCTTTTTTGACCTGCTTGGAAACCGCGGCCTGTCGTCCCTCCTTGTCATTGGCCGCGCACTTGGCCTTGGCGCCATCCTCGAGCGCTTCGGGGACATGGACGAGATATTTTCCGCGTAGCCTGCGGGCGGTCTCGACACGTTTATCAATGCCGATAGTGTATTTCTTCCATATGGAACCGCAGCTTATGAACGTGTGCGGCGCAGTCAGGGTCAGCACGGGCACTCCCGGGTTGGACCAGATGACTGGCGGCGGCCTACTCCGCAAAAGCATCACCCTGGTTGGCGGGGACTCGGGCACCGGCAAGACTACTTTCTGCTTGCAATTCCTCTACAACGGCCTGACTACGTGCGGCGAGAACGGCCTTTTCATCAGCTTTTCCGAGCCGCGCGAGGAAATCTACCAGACTGCGGGCCTGTTTGGATGGAACTTCGAGGAGTTCGAGCGCCAGGGCCGCTTCATGTTCTTCCACTACCAGCCAAAGGACCTTTTGGACATAGTCGCCCAAGGCGGCGGTTCAATCCGCGACACCATAGAGTCGTTCAACATCTCGCGGGTTGTGCTTGACCCGCTGACTTCGTTTTCGCTGTTGTTTGAAAAGGACGCGTACCGCGAGCAGCAGACGCTTCTTGAGCTGTTCCAGCTTTTGCACGACCTTGGCTGCACCACGCTGGTGGTGTCCGAGGAGCCTGCGAGGCTTGACAACTACACCTCAAAGCGGGCCGACTTCCTTTCCGACGGCATAATCCACTTCTACCACCTGCGGGCAAAGGGCGCGCGCATCCGCGCAGTAGAGGTAGTAAAGATGCGCGACACGCACATAAGCGAGAACGTCTGCCCGATGATACTTGACGACAACGGCATCCAGGTGATGTGCGACCAGGTGGTGGACGTGTCGAACACTGCCGGCACGCCGCTCTGAACTAATTAGCTTATTTTGCAACGTGTGGCCGCTTTTGCGTCTAGCGGACTATCCCCGCGCCCCTGTGCGAGAATGCCGCGTCGAAGCACCGGAAGTCCTGGTGTTCCAGCGCGCCCCTTATGTCTTGGGCGTCTTCTTCCGTGCAAAGCACGAGCACGCACCCTCCGTTGCCTCCTGCGCCAGTGAGCTTGGCGCCCAGTGCGCCTGCGTTGCGCGCGACTTTTCTAACCCGTTCGATGCTGTGGCACGACACGCCCGAGCACGAAAGCAAAGCGTGGTTTTCGTCAAAAAGCTCGCCCAGCGTTTCCTTGCTGCCGTCGGGATGAAGCTCCTTTTCCATTTCGGAAACAAGCATGTCGTATGCCGCGACCAGGGATTTTCTTTTATCCTTTGTGAGCGCCTCTGGCGCGCAGTCAATCCTGTTTGCGCTTGCAAATGCGCCCATCATCTCGTCGGTGTACGCGCGCTTCCCGCCAAACAGCGCGTTGACTAAGATGAGCGCCGAACCTTTTGGCAGCGTCATTTTTTTCTGCGCGTATTCGAAGCGCACGGCTTTCTTTGAGAAGTCCTTGCGGAAAACAAGCGGCTCGTCCGAGCACACCGTCATCGGGTCAAGGCCGGACGCCTTCCCTGCATGGTACTCGTTTTCGGCAACCATCGTCGCGCCGAACAATTCTTCCTTTGTAAGCGCGCTTCCAAGCGCGGCGCAGGACGCGCAAACGGCTGCAGCCGAGATTGATGCGGAGTTGCCGGTGCCCTTTGGGGCGCCTGAGAAATGCAGAACTATCGAGACGTCGCTTTCCGCAAGCGGTTGCGGCGAGTGCTTTTGCAGCGCAGCCTCAACTGCGTGCAGCACGGGCAAAAGTTCGCGGTCGCCTGCAGGCTTGTCGTTTGAGACCGTCGCGTTTTTTCTTCCCGCAGTCACGGAGACCTTGCCGCTTCCCTTCACGACAGTAGCAGTGGCCTCGTTGCGCCTGTTGTTTACCTCTACTGGTACGCTGATTGCGTTTCCGCCATAGACTACGCTGTGCTCGCCTGCGAGTATGATTTTGTTGGGCGCGGATGCGGTTGTGCGTGATTTTTCCATCTGAATCGTCCTATCTAGTTCGGGGCGGCAGTTATTATATTTCAATTCAGGGCAGTTATGCCCCTGAACTTGGCCGTATGATTATCGTGTTGTCCTTGGAAGTGACGTATACTTTTTCCTTAGGCTTGAGGCCCAACGCCTTTACCATATCTGCCGGGATGGGGATTGCAAGCGAGGAGCCAATCTTTATCGCGTGGCGCTCCGAGGCAATTGCCTTGTTCAGCGCCTCGATTTTCTGCATGACCTCGCGGGCGTAACTTATGTGGCCGTTGCCGCACTTGTATGCGTCAACGTAAATCCCCGGCGCTATCTGCTCTTGGAATTTATGCAGCTTGGCCTTGTTGCAGATTCCGCACGTCTTGTTTTCAAAGTCCATTTTTCCTACCCCGAAGATTCCAGTATGCGGTTATCACAAAAAAGTATTCCTCGTATTCCCGATATATTACCGCAAGTTCGCCTGCACGGTATTTTTTTTCCGACTTGAACTTGTTAGGCTCCTGGTCAAGCGTCTTTTTTCCCGTGTGGACGCAGTCCATTGCAAGTTCCACGTCGATGTCCTTGTCCTCCTTGTAATGCTTTGAAAAAATGAACTCCCTAGCAGGCATTGTCACACACCATGTACTTATTCATATATATTTATAAGTATTTATTTTTCTGGTTTTCCCACCTTGTTGGGTGTTGTGCGTCTTGCACGTTTTTCTTGGCAGTTTTCAGTCTAAAAAGCTTTTTTTGGCCGCATTTCCGGTGAGTTAAAAAGTCCTGATTTCCTGCTAGATACGGGTTTTATGGGGAGTAATAGGTTTAGGGGGCAGAGTTCCACAGAGTTCCTGCTTTTGTTCGCCGCAGCGGTAGCCGTATTCGCGATACTGTACGCAGTCACGATAGGCCGGGGCGACGCCTTCAACTCAAGCAACCTCGAGCTTTCCGCAAACAACGTGGTGAACGACCTTGCCAACGCTGCGCGCGAAGTGCACGCGCAGGGGTCTGGCGCGCGGAAAATAGTCACCATCAACATGCCGCGCTCGTACGACCCCGGCAATTCGCGGATTTCCCAGAACGCAATAATCCTGCGTGCGAAAAATACGGATTATGTGCGCACGTTCTCGTTCACCCTTCAGGGGAGCATGCCTGAGTCAACAGGCACCTATTATTGGGTTGTCGAAAACGACGGCACGTCCATAGTCATTGGCGACAAGTTCGGCCGCGTCAACCGCACCGCAATAAGTGCGGTCGTAATCCCCGGCTGGGACTACTCCGATTCCATCCTCGTGTCAAGCTCGTCCTATTCCACGTTGAACGGCACGGTTTCCCTCGAATGGCCGGACACCGCCCAAGTCAGCGTGGTTTACAACTCCTCCAACTTTTCCATCGTGCCCTACGGCTCGTACGAAATCCCCATCCAGGCGTTCATGGACTACACCGCCCTCGGGTCGTACTATGGCAAGCTGGCCATAACCCTCCGCGGCCCCAAGGGCGACCAGGCTTTCGCAATCCCAATCACGCTCACCGCATCCAAGGACAAGTTCAACGCGGTGCGCTTCGTGCCGCCCACCCCCGACGACGGCGCGCAGGCGTCCGGAACGATTACGATAAACGCAACACTCGCAACTACCCAGCTCACGCAGCAGCGCTTCCTGTGGCGGGGCAACTATACCTATTCGTACGACGACTCGCTTGTGCTTGCCTACAACTTCGACGACGTCAAGTCAATCGGCGACACCGCATCCAAAGCCAAGGACATCTCGCTTTTTGGAAACGACGGCACAATCTACGGCAACACCGCGCTGCTTTTGCACATGGATGAGACTTCCGGCCTGAAGGCAGTTGACGAGTCTTTGAACGGCAACAACGCCACGTGCTACAACATGGGCGGCTACACCGGCGCGTCGAGATGCAACTGGGTGAATGGAAAAAGTGGGAAGGGCATTGCGTTTGATGGGGTGAATGATTATGTTGATGCGGGAAACAGCTCGAGTTTGTTGACTCTAACGTATCCGCTTACTCTTGAAGCGTGGGTCAATCCAAATACCCTGTCACAAAATGGAATAATACTGAACCTTGACGTTTACGATGAAAACAGTGAATTGGCTTTCGGCATTTACAATAGCAAAATTTTAGTCGGACGAGTTACGTATAGGTATGGTTTGGCCAGTGTCAGCCCATACTTGTCAGCAGGCAAATGGCAGCATTGGACGGTTGTATTTTTGAACCCGACGAATATTACTTTTTATTTAGATGGCGTAGCACAGCTATTAACCGACGTTACTGACTACTATTCCGTAGATTCTTCTAAAGTTTTAATCGGAAGCCGCGGAGGCTCTACCAATAGACCATTCAATGGTACCATCGACGAAGTCGCAATCTTCAACCGCTCGCTTTCCGCAGCCGAAGTCCTTTCACGTTACAACTCCGGCCGCGCGCATCACGCTGAATGGGATGCGGATGGAAAGTGGGGGAGCGCGTTTAGTTTTTCAAGTGCCAGTACGGTTGTTGATGCAGGTGACGTTTCAGCGCTCAATTTCGGCGCGCAAAGTTTCACCTTGGAAGGATGGGTAAAGGCCCAGAATGTCACGTCGTGGTCTTTGGGCGCCATAATGGGCAAGACAACTACTCCGGAGACTTCGGGTTCGCCAAAAGGTTATGGCTTGTATATTCGCTCAGACGCTCACAAGCTTCTGTTCAAGACTGGCGACGGTTCCGGAACTTTTGGCCAAGCCCCCAGTTCAAGGGTCATTGATGACAATACCTGGCATCACGTTGCTGGTGTTTACGACACGGAAACCAACACGATTAGCGCGTATGTTGACGGCACGCTGGACGGTTCCAACTCGCTTGTCCCGCTTGACCTTTCCTCGACGGCACATTTCAAGGTCGGTGGAACTTACGTCGGCGAATACTTCAACGGCTCAATTGACGAGGTGCGCATCTGGAACCGCACGATATCCCCGCAGGAAATCAAGCAGCACTATTATTCCAACCTTGCGAAGTACTCGCCCGCAACCTGGGTGTTTTCCGCAACCGAACGCGGCCTGAGTTCGGGCGCCTATGATTACCGCGTGTTCGTGCGCGACAACTCCGACCAGGAGAACTCAACTGAATTGCGCACCGTTGTTGTCAACAACTCCCTGATAACAATAGTCCCGCCGACGCCTGCCGACGGTTACTTGACAACAACCGCCGCTTCCCTGTTATTTCCGCCGGTTGTAAACGCAAGCATCCGCAACGTCTCGAACCTTTCTTCGATGGTTTTCGGCTGGGGCGGGGCCAACTATTCATTCTACGACCCCTCGCTTGTGCTTGCATACAACCTCGACAACGTCGAGGCCCTCGGCGAGGGCAACTCAACAAAGGACGTATCCCAATATGGGAACAACGGCGCGGTGTACGGCAACACGAAGCTGCTCCTGCACTTTGACGAGAACGGGACGTCCGGCACCGCTTATGACGAGTCCGCCTACAAGAACAACGGCGCGGTGTACGGCAACACGCGGCTGCTTTTGCATATGGATGAGGGAACTGGAAATTATGCAAACGACTCGACTGCGTATGGGAACAACGGAACGTTAAGCGGCGCCACATGGGTTTCCGGAAAGAGCGGCACAGGTCTTGCGTTTGACGGAGTTGACGACTACGCAGAAGCAACGTCGGTTGGTACGCTATCCGGCGACCTTACTCTCTATGCATGGGTGAAACCCTCCGCAGTGCAGTCATATAATGCCCGCATACTTGACCTTGCGCGCGTAGCAAATTACGGGCTTGAACCCTGCATCACAATCTCGGGCGGTCAGCTATTCGTAAACGACGGTTATGGACCGTCAAGCAATATTTATGGCCCGGCGATTGGCGACAACAATTGGCACTTCATCACAGTCGTCCGGCAGGGCTCCAATTATTCGCTCTATTCCGATGGAACTTACCAAAACTCCTCAAACGGTACTGTGCCAGTATACACGAACCTCCAGATTGGCCGGATGTACAACAACAACTATAATTTCAACGGCTCCATTGACGAAGTCGCAGTCTATTCCAAGGCGCTCAACGCGACTGAGATTGCCGACCACTACAACGCAGGACGCGCAAAGCACGTCGATTGGGTAGTAGGAAAGAGCGGCACCGCTTTGCAGTTTGACGGGGTGGACGATTATGCCAAGACTTCCATACTTCTGAATTCCAACCTATCGTATACTCTCAGCGGCTGGGCAAAAGTTTCCAGCACCGCGCTCCAGCAGTCGTTCTTAGGCGTCAATGCAAACCTTGCAACGAACCGCGCGTACATCGGGCTGCGGAGCGGCAATTACTGGATGGGAATCGGAAATACCCAGAAATACTCCGTAAGCGCGAGTGCAATCGCAAACGCAACGTGGTTCCACTGGGCGCTGAGCTTCTCTATGGGTAGTGCATATTATTACATAAACGGGGTGCAGGTTGATTCCACCACTTATGTCGGCCAGGGCGGTCAAAACGCATCGCCCTACATAGGTGCTTTGTATGCCGACGACTCGGGCTCGGCCACAAGCAGGCTTAACGGTTCCATCGACGAAGTCGCAGTCTACTCGAAGGCGTTGAACGCAACCGAAGTCCTCGCGCAGTACAACGCCGGCAAGGCCAAGCACGTTGATTGGACTGCGGCAGGAAAGGTCAACGGCGCGATGGAGTTTGATGGGTCTGACGACTATATTAAAGTGACAAACTCCGCAAGCCTTTCCTCGCCCGGCAACACGCTTACAATTGGGGCTTGGATTAAGCCCACCACCATCGCGCCTGGAGAGCAGACCATCTTGCGGAAGGGTTCAAGCTACCTGCTTAGGCTCAAGGGCGCAAACCTGTCAACCAACGTCCGCATCAGCGCCTCCTGGAGGCTGTCTACTGACGCCCCTAACGTTATCTCTCCAAGTGTCTGGAGCCACGTGGCAACGGTCTACAACGGCACGAACGTCCTTTACTATGTGAATGGCGTTGACGTAACTCCAAGTTCGATCCCGCTGACCGGCACGATCGAACCCGACCCTTCCGGTTCGTACATCATTTCACAGAGCGGCTTGGTATTCAACGGTCTTATTGACGAAGTCCGCGTCTGGAACCGTTCGCTTTCCGCGGCCGAAGTCGCGCAGCAGTATTATGGGTCTCTCAACAAGTACGACTTGGACAAGTGGATTTTCACTTCCACTCCGCAGAATTATTCCGGCACCTACACCTACTTTGCCTCCGTGACCACCAACGAGTCCGTTACCGAGGCGACTCCCACGCAGGCAGTGTCCGTCGTGTTCAACCGGATTGGCTTCATACCGCCGACCCCGGCAAACGGCGAGGCAACGTCAAACGCCACGATTACGATTAACGCAAGCATCTACAACGTGTCGCTTGACTCGATGTCATTCAACTGGAATGGCACCAACACGTCCTTCCTTGACAACTCGCTTGTGCTTGCTTACAACTTCGACGACGTTGCGGAAATAGGCGACACCGCAGGGAAAGTCGTGGACGTTTCAAGGGCAGGCAACAACGGCACGGTTTACGGGAACACTCTTGTATTGTTGCACATGGATGAGAACACGGGAAGCGTGGCGTATGATGAGAGCAGGCTTGGCAACAATGGCACATGCTATTACGGCGGGGTTATTGCGAACTGCAATTGGACTGTCGGCAAGAGCGGGAGCGCATTGAGCTTCGATGGGAATAAAACGTATGTAACTGCGGGAAGTTCAAGCATTTACAATTTCAGTAGCAACCCGTTCGCAGTCTCCGCGTGGTTCAAGACGTCGGACGCCTCCATCAACGGGGGTTCATATAGGACGATACTGGCTTTTGGTGGGTATGTCACTGGTGGGTGGAAGATTTCCGTTAAATCAGCAAATGGGTATCTGGAAACGTGGTGGGGTGGTTCTGCACAGACCACGGGCAGCACAAGTGTGAATGATGGCAATTGGCACAATGTAGTGTACACCCGTTCTGGGAACAGCTTTATTTTGTATTTAGACGGCGTTCAGACCGGATCAAGCACAAATGCCAATTCTTTGAATTATACCGGAGTTTACCTTGGCGTTGGCGGTTCTGCTAATGTACTAACTGATGGGTATTGGAATGGCTCCATCGACGAAGTCATGATTGTCAACCGCTCGCTCTCTGCCCCCGAAGTCCTCGCGCAGTATATTGCCGGAAGAGCCAAGCACGCCGACTGGACGCCGGACGGCAAGTGGGGCAGCGCGATGAAGTTTGATGGTTTGAGGACCTATGTTGACGCGGGTGCAGGGTCTGGGCCCAACATCGCAGCTGGTTCTGCGCATACGTTGTCTGCATGGGTATATCCGAACCAGCTAGGCACTACTGGATACATACTTGTCAAGGGAACTAGCGGAGTTGCCTTCAACTACCTTCTGCAACTCGGTTCTACGGGGTACCTTGGTTATGGCAACAATACAAATACTCTCGCAAGCGCACAGGCATCGCTGGTGCCGGGCGTCTGGCAACAGGTCGTTGTTTCAAGCAACGGTGCTGCAGTCACGTTCTATGTCAACGGTGTCCAAAAGGATACGATTGCTGCAGCTAACACGGGGTCAACCGCGGAAACTTTGAAAATAGGCTCTAGGGGGACTGCTGCATACATATTCAACGGCTCCATCGACGAGGTTCGCGTCTGGAACCGCTCTCTGTCAGCAGCTGAAATCCAGCAGCACTACTACTCCTCGCTGAACAAGTATGCTGCCGACAAGTGGCTCTTCTCCTCGACGTTGGGTGACCTTTCAACCGGCAACTATTCCTATTATGGCTACGTGCACAGCGCGGACGGCGCGTCCAACTTCTCAGAAACGCGCTCGGTCAACATCCTCGGCGACATGGCAGTGTTCAACCCGCCGACTCCCGTCAACGGCTCGGTGATACTCGGCACGCAGGTTCAGCTCAACGCAACCATCGCCAACCTCTCATTGAGGAACATGAAGCTTTCGTTCGGCTCATCCAACTACTCCTTCCTTGAAGACTCGCTTGTGCTTGCCTACAACTTTGACGATGCCTCCTCAGTCGGGGACACTGCAGGAAAGGTGACAGACTACTCCAAGTACGGCAACAACGGCACGGTTTATGGGAACACGGTTGGGTTGTGGCACTTCGACGAGAACACGGCCAACAAGGCCTACGATGAGAGCGTCTTTGGCAACAACTGCACCTGCTACTACAACGGTTCCGCTTCCAACTGCAACTGGACAACCGGCACGAGTGGCGCGGGCCTTTACTTCGACGGCAGCATGGGGACTTCGGTCAACTGCGGCAACCCCGTTTCGCTGCAGAACGCGGCTACGGGCAGCTTCACCCTCTCGTCGTGGATATACCCGTTGCGCATACCCGGCACCGGGGCCGCGTCAGTGATAATCCAGAAGGACTCCACCAGCTGGCAGAACTTCCGCCTTTACAGCGGAGTCTTGAATTTGGAAATGAACGTAGGTGGCAATTACTATAGTTACAGTTCAAGCTCGGGGCTTTTTGTTCCCGGCAGGTGGTACCACGTCGTGGCCGCCTTCGACAACGCAAGCCGCACGGTCACGTTCTACGTAAACGGCGCGGCAGACCTTACGCGCAACGTGGCGGCCGGAGCTTTGTCCGGTGCGCTCAACAACGTCTATATAGGAAGCTATCAGGGAACCAGCTCGACTTTCAATGGTACCATCGACGAGGTGATGGTCGCCAACCGCTCGCTCTCCGCATCCGACGTGCTCGCCCAGTACAACGCCGGCCGCGCAAAGCACGCCAACTGGAACTCGAATGGGGTGTGGGGGAGTGCGATGAACTTTGACGGCGCGGACGACTACATTGATGCCGGGAATGCGTCGACCCTGAATACCTATGACCGTTTGACCGTCTCCGCGTGGTTCAGGCACACCGCGGACATGACTTCCTACAACAACATCGTAAACCGGGACCGTTGGTCTGTGCAGTTCAAATCGGGGCTTCACTCCCAAATCGGTTTCGAGATAGCAAACCCCGGTTGGAACAGGATATCTGGGCCAAGCAACACGAACGACGGGCTTTGGCACCAGGTGGTTGGGGTATATGACAAGGATGCAGGCGTCAATAATTTCCAGATTTACTTTGACGGAGTATTGTATAATCAAACCACTTCGAACGGCTCGATATCAACAACCGCAAATCACGTCACCGTCGGGGCATATGCGAGCCCGATCGCATATTTCTTCAACGGTTCCATCGACGAAGTCCGCGTCTGGAACCGCTCGCTTTCCGCGCAGGAAATAAAGCAGCAGTATTATGGTTCGCTGAACAAGTACGATTCCAACAAGTGGCTCTTCCAGTCCAACGTCTCCAACGTCGACAACGGCGATTACCCGACTTACGTTTTCGTGCAGGACGTATCCGGCTCGGTAGGCAAGACGGACACGCGCACGTTCACTTTCGCAAACAGAGTTTCGTTCGTCCCGCCGACTCCCTTTGACGGCGCAAGCTCCAACACCGCAACAGTAGCTGCTGCACCGCCCCTGTTCAATGCGACCGTGCAAAACCTGGCGCTTTCCTCGATGAACTTTTCCTGGAACGGCACGAACTACTCGTTCTACGATGACTCGCTGGTCCTTGCTTACAACTTCGACAACGTTGCGTCCTTGGGCGAGTCTTCCGTCAGGGCAGTTGACGCTTCAAAGTACGGCAACGACGGGATCCTCAACGGCACCGCTTGGACTGCGGATGGAAAGTACGGCGGGGCGATGAGTTTTGACGGGGTGGATGACTATGTTGATTGCGGGACTAAATCCCTGGGATTAACGGACGTAACCCTTGGAATGTGGGTTAAGACGTCTTTCATTGAAGACCAATATGTTTTTGATGGGTGGGGGCAAGGCCCGCGTGTGCAGTTTACAATTGATGTGGGTAGTGAAGATAAGGCAAATATGTATAGCACTGTGTCTGCCACCCGGGTTTCGTCGACAACGTCCGTAGATGATGGGAACTGGCATCATATTGTTTATCAGTATTCGGGCACAACGATGAGGATTTATGTAGATGGCGTATCAGAAGCAAGCGGGAATGGCGGGGTTATTAATTGGAATGATTGGGTGTGGCGTGTTGGGCAACAATCCGCGCTCTATTTCAACGGCTCAATCGACGAAGTGCGGGTCTGGAACCGCTCGCTTTCCGCTGACGAGGTAAAGCAGCAGTATTATGGCTCGCTGAACAAGTACGACTCGGACAAGTGGGTCTTTTCCTACTCGCCTGCAAACCTTCCTGCAGGCTCGCACAACTATTCCGCAGCAGTCGTCGATGCTTTGGGCGTGGCGAACACGACCGGAGTGCGGAGCTATTCCGTTTCATACAACAAGATTGGCTTTGTGCCAGCGACTCCGGAAGACGGCGCCTACCTTGAATTTTCGCAGGCCGTGGCAAACCCGGTGGTGGTCAATGCAAGCATAATCGATTTGGCGCAGCCCGGTTCAATCGTGCTGAATTGGAACGGGACGAACACATCCCTTTACGACAGCTCGCTTGTCTTGGCGTACAACTTCGACAACGTCGCCACGTTGGGAGAGAATGCGACAAAGGTTGTGGACATTTCAATGTATGGGAACAATGGCACTGTAACCGACGCAATAGCGACTTCGGATGGCCGGTTGGGTGGCGCGTTCGTGTTCAACGGAGTAAATTCTGTGATTGACGCGGGCAATTCCACTTCCTTGAACATGATTAACTCGTTTTCAATCGAGATGTGGATTAAGCGCAGGGCGCTTTCTACAAGCTTTGTGGAGCTCCTGCGCAGGGACTCATCAGACACGTATTCTCTCTACACCTTTACTAATTCGGAGTCTGTCGCGGTAAGGTTCAAAGACAACGTGAGCGTGCACCATGTTGGTACTGGCACGGCCGTACCTACTGGTGTATGGAACCACCTGGTGGGAACTTATGATGGACAATACCTGCGGGTATACCTCAACGGGCTTCTTGCCGTGGAGAATAGTATTGGAAGCTATACTCTTGGAACGCCTTCCAACAACCTCATAATCGGCCGTGACGACGCCATAGCCGGAAGGTACTTCAACGGGACGATAGATGAGGTCCGGGTTTACTCCCGCGCACTTTCAGGTTCTGAAGTCGCCCAGCATTACTATTCCAACGTGCGCAAGTACGCCCCCGACCGCTGGCTGTTCCAGTCAACCCGGCCTGTCAACCAGACTGGCAACTACACTTACTATGCTCTCGTAACCAACTCTTCGGGCGCCGCAAGCACAACGGGGGCGCGCACGCTTACTGTCGGCAACACTAATTGGGTCAGCTTCATCCCGCAAACCCCGGCAAATGGTGCGGCAATCGCAAGCAAGTCTGTGGCGATAAACGCAAGCGTTGCCGGGATGTCCAACCCGCTTTCGGAGTTCAAGCTCAACTGGAACGGCACGAATTACTCGTTCTATGACGCGGATCTTGTCTTGGCTGCTAACTTTGACAACACTTCGGTTAGCGGCGACAACCTGTCGAATGTCCAGGACGTGTCGCGTTACGTCGGTTCCGGGGTTGTTTATGGTACTGCGCAGTACAATTCAAGCGCAAAGTACGGGCTTGCAATGGACTTCAAAGGAACCGGAACCGACATGGTCTCGTTTGCCAACACCAATGGCCGGCTGAACCCCGTAAACAACCGGTTCAGCGTAGAGCTGTGGATAAACCCGCGCAACAACGTTAACGTGAGTTCGGTCAACTGCCACGGGGTATCCGTATTTGCAACTGACGGGGGCAACTCCGGCTGTACTTACAACAAGAGCGGCATAGGATACCTTTCCAATGGCGCAATACTCGTGTCCGCGCCCAGTTTCAACATCCACTATTATTACCTCACCCAGTTGTCGACCAGTTTTGTTCCTATGGGCACTTGGTCGCATGTGGCGTGGGTGTACGACAATGGCTCATCTAAGATATTTGTCAACGGCCGGCTTGACAACTGGAAAAACGTCACTTTGGCAATTCCACAGTTCGGGTCCGTGCAGGTAGGCAAGGGTGAAAATTATGGCTACACTGCATTCAACGGCTCAATTGACGAGGTACGCTTGTGGAATAGGTCGCTTACTGATTCGGAAATCCAACAGCACTATTACGGCTCGCTTAACAAGTATGCCTCCGACAAGTGGCTCTTTACTTCGAACGAGGCGGGCCTCACCGACGGCGCGTATTCGTTCAGCGCGTCGGCCAAGGATTCTTTCGGGGCGATAAACTTTACTGAGACGCGGCAGCTTTCCGTAAGTTACAACTGGATTAGTTTCATCCCGCCCACCCCATCAGACGGGTCTGCCACTTTCAACTCGACTGTGGGCTTGAGTGCGAACGTTACTGACGTCAACCTCTCCGCGCTTGTGTTCAACTGGGATGGTGCGAACACGACTTTGTACAACGACTCGCTTGTGCTTGCATACAACTTCGATAGCGTCTCGGCAATAGGGGATTCCTCGTCAAAGGTCGTGGACGTTTCAAAGTACGGCAACAACGGCACGATCGTCGGGACTGTGATTGATGACTTTGAGGACGGCGACTATGCCGGATGGGTCTTGGGATGCAGTTCCGCCCCGACCGCGACAGTGGTTCCCGGTTATTACTCCAACTATGCTTTGAAGATCACTTCATCCAACGGCTGCGCGTACAAGTCGTCTGTCTCAGTCACTACTGGCGAGGTTATTTCATTTGCTTATAAGAGCAGCAACCCCCAATTGTCGAATCCAAACCCCAACTTTGAGGTATCGGGCGTTGCTAACACTGCGCCTACGTGTGTTACTGATGGCGACTGGCAGTTATGTAAGACGACCATAACCAAGACGGGAGTTGCGGGGTTGTATTTCTATTCGGCGTCGAACATACCTTACACTTTCGACTTCATCACCAAGGGTGCCATCCCCATTGCCGGAACGTACGGGGGCGCGATGAGCTTTGACGGCGTGGATGATTATGTTGAAGTCCCCGCAGGGGCCAGCAGCTTAGCTATAACTGGGGCAATTACGCTTTCTGCGTGGGTCAAATTTAACGTCGCTTTGTCATCCCAGTCGTACGGAAACATCATGGGGCGCGGAGTGGCTTGGAGCAGCGGGAATAATGGTTACTCCCTTACCCGGTATGGCGGGATCAATAACGTGTATTTCGACACCCACAACACGACAACAAGGGATACCCTCGGGGCTCCGGTAGGCGATACTAATTGGCATTTTGTTGCGGCTACTTGGGACGGGACAACAAACGTTAATGGCAAGAAGATATACCTGGATGGGGTGTTATACGACCAAAAGACGTCAACGATTTCTTCAATGGGCCAGCCCAATTATCCTTTCAGGATAGGAAAGGACGGAAATCACAACTATCCGCTCAACGGCTCTGTTGACGAAGCCCGCGTATGGGCCCGCGCCCTTTCAGCTGCCGAAATCCAGCAGCAGTACTACTCAAACCTCGCAAAATACGCCCCCGACAAGTGGGTGTTTTCTTCAACCCAGCCCAACCTCGCCGAAGGCGTGCACTCGTATTACTTGTACGCCCAGGATAGCAGCCAAAGCTACGAGGCCTCTGCAAACCGCACTGTTGAAGTTGGTAATATTGTAAAGTTCGTGCCGTCGACACCCGCAATAGACGCAAAGTCAAGCATCGGCTTCCTTGCGGCAGCACCCGCGCTTGTCAACGTGACCGTGTCAAGCGCCAACCTCTCGCAGTTCAAGCTTTCCTGGAACGGCACGACTTATACTCCCTATGACAGCTCGCTTGTTCTGATGTACAACTTTGACAACGTCGCCTCGCTTGGCGAGAACTCGGTCAAGGCGGTTGACGTTTCGCAGTACGGCAACAACGGCACGATTAGCGGCGCGAGTTGGACTGCGAATGGGAAGTACGGCGGGGCGATGGCGTTTGACGGGGTTAATGATTTTGTGAACGTTTCGGCCCTTTCTCAAAAGACGAGTTCAACTATTTCGGGCTGGTTCAAATTTAACGAATGGGATAATGATGTACTCTTCAGTTCAAGGCGCGTTCCGACTAGTTCTGGAAGTATGCAAGTTTACGAGGAATCCAATTCAAAGTTAAGGGTTCTCGTTTATGGTACCTCAAGCTGGCAAGTTGACATCACTTCGGTTGCCGCGTTTTCAACTGGCACTTGGTACAATTTGGTCGTCACCGGCGATTCCGTTGCTGGATGGAAGCTTTATGTTAATGGCGTTTTTGATAATTCCGATGCAGACGTAACCCCCGTTTTTGACGGAAGCACACCACTATACCTCGGTTCCCTTGGTGGGTATTCGCCTGCATATTACTTCAGCGGCTCCATCGATGAAGTCCGCGTCTACAACCGCGCGCTTTCCGCTGACGAAATCAGGCAGCAGTATTACTCCAACTTCAACCGCTACTCGCCCGACCGGTGGCTCTTCCAATACTCGCCTCCGGTTCCGGTTGGCACGCACACATATTACGCCTATGCAAGCGACCTTTCAGGCAACAGCAGCTATACTGACATACGTACGCTTACCGTGGACAACAACGCGGTTGCATTCGTTCCTTCCACTCCAGCTGACGGCGCGTTTTCAAACAACACCTCCGTCTCAATCAATGCAAGCATAGCTGACATCCCTGTTGACTGGATTAGGTTCAACTGGAACAACAACCCGTCAAACTCAAGCGGGGCGAACTATTCAGTTTACGACGACTCGCTCCTTGCTGCGTACAACTTCGACAACTCCAACGCAACAGGCGACACAGCCGCAAAGGCGGTTGACATCTCAAAGTACGCAAACAACGCCACGCTTTACGGCAACACAATTGTGCTTTTGCACCTGGATGAGAATACTGGGAGCGTTGCCTACGACGAGTCCGGTTACAGGAACAACGGCACGTGCGTGTATTCCTCAGGAACAAAGGCCTGTACTTGGACTAGCGGAAAGAGCGGGACCGGTGTATACCTTAACGGTACCTTGAAAGATTACGTCAACTTGAGCAGAAGCGCAAGTGTCAAGGGATTGTCTGCGGCAAGCGCGGAGCTGTGGTATTACTCCGCCGCGCTGCCTGCGGGTAGCAGTACTGGCGCATTATATTATGAACCAACTGGCGCATCTGGCTATACTCGGTTTGGTGTCTATCATATCTCGAACGGTTCGATTTGGGCCGGAATGCGCGATACGGAAAACAGTGCGGCTTTTGGATGTTATTCCGCCAACCTTTCGTTGGGCGCTTGGCATCATGTAGCTACAGCATTTAACGCAGGTTCGGACGTGCTTGCGTTGTATGTTGACGGCGCTTTAATCTGCTCTAACACCGCAAGCAAGGGTTCGTTTACCAACACCGCGCCTGCGACTGATATGACTTTGGGGTTGCAGGTGCCGTATGTCAATGGTATCAATGGTACTATTGATGAGTTTGCCCTCTATAACAAGACTCTTTCCGCTTCCGAAATCCTTGCGCACTACAACACAGGCCGCGCTTCCCACGCCGATTACACTACTGCCGGCAAGTACACTGGCGCATTGAATTTTGACGGAGTCGACGACTACGCCCAATCCGCTTCAACTTTCAGCATCGGCACAGGCCAAGCCACGTTCTCAGCTTGGGTGAAGGGCGAGCCGATGCAGGCAAACTCCGAGCAGGGAATCCTCTCGTTGTACAATTCAGGAAAGCCGTGGTTCTTCTCACTAGAGCGCTCCACTTACCCCGGATGCGGCTCTTCGGGCTGCCTTTCGATGCACGTAGGCTACCCCGACCAGTCGCCGTACGTGCTGCAAGGAGGAATCTGGCCGTCTTCGGATGCCGGGTGGCACTTCGTGGCGATGACTCGCAACGCAACCGCGATGAAACTATTCTTGGACAGTATGCAAGTCATAAGCTCGTCCGACTCAAGCTTCACCAACTTCGACGCGGGCAGCAAGTACTTGCGAATAGGAGCGCCCTCGCAGAGCTACTTCAACGGCACAATCGACGAGGTGCGCGTGTGGAACCGGTCGCTTTCAGACGCTGAGATAACCCAGCAGTATTACGGGAACATAAACAAGTATGCGCCAGGCAGGTTCCTGTTCTCGTCTTTGCAGCAGGACTTGCCGACCGGAAGCTATTCCTACTCGCTCTTTGCGCGCAACGCAGCCTCCAACATCACCAACTCCACTGAAACGCGCACAGTAAGCGTGCTTGCAAACGCCTACATCGGCTTTACTTACCCGACAATCAACAACGGCACTTACGCGCTCTCCGACATCGCGCCGCTTTCGCCCCTGGTGAATGTTAGCGTCTCGAACATTTCTTTGCGCAACTTCAACTTCAACTGGAACGGCACGAACACAACTTTCTACAACGACTCGCTTGTGCTTGCGTACAATTTCGATTCGGTGAAGGCTTTGGGCGAGTCCTCATCAATAGTCAAGGATATCTCCGCCTACGGAAACAACGGCGTGATGGCTTCCGGCGCATCCCCGACTGTGGTGGACGACTTCGAGCGCCACAGCACAACAGGCTGGGTTGAAGGCTGCGCGGGAATGACCTCCCTTGGCATCGTCAAGGGCTATTACTCTGATTACGCGATGCAGGTGCGAACCGCAGGCGGGGACGGGTATGCGTGCGCAATCAAAAGCATCGCCTCCACAAGCGGCGCTTCCCTTTCATATGCGTGCAAGGGCGACCTGTGCCAAGTCTGCCTGTGGAACGGTTCGGTGTGCGCAAACTCCAACACCGTGTGCGACTATGGCCGCGGAAAGGCGGACGCGGACTGGCGCACGTGCAGCACGAACGCCACCCAGACGGGTACGTTGCAGCTTCGCGCCTACGCAGCGTACTACGACGGCTCGGCATACAACAACACTCCTGGCGCGGTATCCGCTTACGACTCCTTCACGTTCGGTCCGATTCCAACAGCTGGAAAGTACGGCGGCGCGTTGCAGTTTGATGGAGTGGATGATTATATAAGCATAGCTGACAGCGACAACTGGAATTTCGGTTCGAATGATTTCGCAATTGAGTTTTGGGTTAATCAACGGTCGTCAACCGTAAACCAACGATATCTTTCTCAATTCGACTCTAACTCTCTTTATTGGCAAGTAATGTATAACAACGATAACAAAGTCGGTTTTAATGCATTCAGTCCTCTCTTTGATGTGTCTGCAAGTTCAGCTGGCATGACTCTGAATCAGTGGCATCAATTGGCATTTGTCAGGGCTGCTGGTTTCCTCTACATTTATCTGAATGGTGTTCAAATAGGCTCGGGTGCGGTGAGCGGAAGTTTGCCTAATCCCGTATCGCCAGTGCGGATTGGAAAGTTCGACTATGATGGCGGCTGCTGTTTACTCAATGGAACTCTTGACGAACTCCGCATCTGGAACCGCTCGCTTTCCGCTGCCGAAATCCAGCAGCACTATTATTCCAACCTCAACAAGTACGCTCCCGACAAGTGGCTCTTCCAGTCTGTGCGAACTGTCGAAGCTGGTTACAACACTTACTATGCATACGCGGACAACGGCTCTGGGCTTTCCGCGTCAACTGAGACGCGCGTCCTTGAGCTTACTGCCACTCCGAGGATAAGTTTCATCGCCTCGACTCCGGCGCAGGCTTCGACCATATTCACAAGCGCAATCGGGATAAACGCAAGCATTGTAAACGTGTCCGGGCTTTCGGAGTTCAAATTCGATTGGAACGGCACCAACTACACAATGTACGACGACTCGCTTTTGCTTGCGATGAACTTTGACAACGTCGCCTCGATCGGCGAGAACGCGACAAGGGCAGTTGATGTTTCAAAATATGGCAACAACGGCACGATTAGCGGCGCAAGTTGGACTGCAAGCGGAAAGTATGGCGGCGCGATGGGCTTTGACGGGGTAAATGATTATGTCTCTGCAGCACATTCTTCGTCGCTTGAACCTGTGATGCTCACCGTATCCGCGTGGTTCAAGCCAACCGGGCATTGGTCAACCACCACTGACGACCGTGACTGGTTAGTGAATAAGAATTCAAACGAATGGGCAGACGGGTTTTATTCAATCGGGTTATCCCCCAGTTATGCCGCTTCCGACGCATCCGCGTTATATGCGTATATGAACATCGGCGGCGGTTCGGCCAATTATTTCGGGTTGAGTTCGTCAGCCAGTCCTCTTCGTGTTTCCACCAATAATTGGTATTTCGGGGTCCTGACTTACGATGGTTTGGACATGACAATTTACCTCAACGGAGAGTTGGCTGGTTCGCGGCGTATAAACCGTACAAGAACGTTCGGGACCGGCGCACTGGTGATTGGCGGGCGCGTTGACGGCTATACCTATTTTAATGGCGCAATCGACGAGGTGCGCATCTGGAACCGCGCGCTTACCGCTGACGAAATCGCCCAGCAGTACTACTCCAACCTCGCCAAGTACGCGCCGGACAAGTGGCTCTTCCAGTCGGTGCAGCGCGGGTTTGCGGATGGAAGCTACTCGTTCAACGCGTACGCAAAGGACTTGGCTGGAAACGGCCTGCCTCTTGATGAACGCAACTTTGCGGTCAACACAATCCGCCTAGTCTCGCCCTCGCCAGCCAACAACTCAATGCAGTTTGACAACAACGTCACGATAAACGCAACGATTGCTGACTTCTCGCCCCGCATAGTCAAGTTCTATTGGAATGAGACTCCGACTGCGTTCTACGACGACTCGCTTGTCTTGGCTTACAACTTCGACAACGTGTCGGCGATTGGGGATAATGCGACTAGGGTGGTTGATGTTTCAAAGTATGGACGTAACGGGACGATAAGCGGCGCGAATTGGACGCCATCTGGCAAGTGGAGTGGGGCGATGAGCTTTGACGGGGTTGACGACTCCGTTAGCACGCCTTCATTTACTTTATCCAGTTCGGATAATACGATGACCTATAGTTTCTGGTTGAAAAACTATCCCACTAGTGCTTCTTATCAGAATATCTTTACGGACAGGGCGCAAGGTTCTTCAAGTGGGTTCATATGGATTTATCGGCGTAATGCTGACACTTTACGGGCGGAATATGCCAACGGAACCGCATATGTCCAACCCGCTGCAGTTAATTTCTTTACCGGCTATGATGGGGTGTGGATTAAAGCAGATGTGGTTTACGATTATTCCAACAAGTGGATTAAGTTCTATAGAAATGGGGAGTTGTTTTATTGGTATACTACGACTAGTCCGATGTTATTTCCAACTGCAAACCGGATAAAATATGTTGGTGGGGCGACGGGTTATGGTTATTTCAACGGCTCCATCGACGAAGTCCGCATCTGGAACCGCACTCTATCCGCTGACGAAATCAAGCAGCACTACTATGGTTCGCTCAACAAGTATGCGCCCACAAAGTGGCTCTTCACTTCAACTCAGCAGGACATCGAGACTGGCACGGACAACTACTACTTGTTTGCGCAGGACGTAAACGAGAACGCGTCTTTTGGCGAGAACCGGACCGCCAAGTTCAACCAAATCCTGTTCTTTTCGCCATCAGCAGCAAACGGCACCGTGGCTGCGCAGACCAACTTCCCGATAAACGCGACGATACAGAAGATGGGCCAGCTTGGCACTCTCAAGGTCAATTGGAACGGCCAGGACGCGGTGATTGCCAACGACTCGCTTGTCTTGGCGTACAACTTTGACGACGTCGCGGCTATTGGCGACTCCGCAAGGCAGGTCACCGACGTATCCCGCTACGGCAACAACGGCACGATTTACGGCAACACCAAGCTGCTTTTGCACATGGACGAGGCGGACGGCTCGGTTGCGTATGACGAGGGCGTCAACCGCAACAACGCGACCATATTCGGCAACACGCGGCTTGTCCTGCACATGGATGAGAACTCCGGTTCAGTAGCTTATGATGAAAGCGGTTACAAAAACAATGGCACGTGCTACAACATGAGTGGAGGAAACGGCGTCACCAATTGCAACTGGGTGTCCGCAAAGAGCGGGACCGGCATTTCCTTCGATGGGGTTGATGATAATGTCCGAATCCCGGCTACTGGCGTAAACACAACTGCAGGCGCGGTCAATACCGTTGAATTCTGGGTGTATTGGAAAGGAACTGAGGCTCAGATGCCTTTCGGCTTTGCGTCATCAGCATACACTCTTTACTTTGCATATGGCTGCCTTGGGTTCAATACTGGAAATAGTGATGTGTTGGGCGTAAGCAACGTCGGGATGAAAAACCGCTGGGTGCACGTGGTTGCGGGTTTCTACAACGGCGTGCCTTCAGCGGTCAACAACTCCATCTACATCGACGGCGAGCGTCAGACTTTGACGCAGTGTGCGGGGACGCCCATTTCAAGAACCGTATCGTCAGGCGCGTTGCTGTCTGGTTGGGGTAGTTCGTACCTTTACAAGCTCAATGGCTCTATGGATGAGGTAGCAATCTATTCCAAGGCGCTCAACGCGACCGAAGTGCAGGCGCACTACTTGGCAGGAAAGGCAACGCACGTTGACTGGACTACCGGAAAGAGCGGAACCGGGTTGCAGTTTGATGGGGTGGACGACTACTTGATGGTTAATGACTATGCTGCCCTAAGGCCCAATACTAATGATTGGTCCATTTCATTGTGGTTTTCTGCTCAGGCTGCCAATCAAGCGGCAGTATTAGTCGGCAAGCGACAACCCGTATCTCCCTATAATTTCGTCCAAGTTGCAGCAGGAACCGTAAATACTGGTGGGACTTATACGCCTTCCAAGAAAATCAGCGTTTGGTATCGAACGGATGCAACTAGTGAAGTTCGTCTTGCAACTGTCAACGACGTTCTTGACGGGGGTTGGCACCAGGTGGTTGTAATTAGGTTTGGCGATACACACCAAGTATATGTCGATGGTGTTTTGCAAAGCCTGACCGTTGTCAATAAAGCTGGCATTGGTCCATACTCAATTAACAATTCGTATCCTATGTACGTCGGGTGCAGTGAGCCTGGGGCGGCCCATTTCAACGGCTCCATCGATGAAGTCGGAATTTACAACCGCAGTCTCAACGCCACCGAGGTGCTCGCCCACTACAATGCGGGAAAAGCCAAGCACGCCGACTGGGATCAAAATGGCAAGTGGAGTGGCGCGTTGAATTTTGACGGGGTTGATGATTACGTCAACATTGGTATTCCTTCGAGCCTGCAGATGTATGGTGGTGCGGTGACTGTGGCGTTATGGGTCAAGCCCAACTCGTTGCCTTCCGACAGCAGTGTGCAGGAGCTCTTTTTTGCCGGGGCTACGGGCGGGCATCGCGGTTACGGCATGGCCATCCGCCGTCCAAGTGGGAAATTATTTTACGAAGTTTATGGGTCTACCGGGGGCAGGCAGTATTTTGAATCTGCTTTGGGTTTTGTTGCGGGTGAGTGGCAATATGTGGTGTGCGTGTTTGACGGGGTAAACAACGTCCTTTCCGCCTATCGCAATGGCGTTATGGTGCACAGTGTTATCATCGCCGATCCCGGCTACGTCGATAACTCAGACAACTTCGCTTTGGGTTCTGGTTATTCCACTTGGTTCTTCAACGGATCCATGGACGAAGTCAGAGTTTGGAACCGTTCCCTCTCCGCTGACGAAATCAAGGCGCAGTATTACTCAAACTTGAACAAGTACGCGCCTACAAAGTGGATGTTCTCGTCATACTGGAACTACTCGGAGACCAGCAACGGCAACATCAACTACTACCTGTTCGCAAACGACTCGGCAGGAAACTACAATTACTCCCAGACGCGCACGATGCTCTTGCGCAAGAACATGATTTCGTTCCTCGCGTCCACGCCTGCAGACGGCGCGGCATCGCCGACAAGCAACGTGACGATAAACGCAACGATACAGAACGTCACCCTCAACAGGATGGTCTTCAACTGGAACGGCACGAACACCACGATTTACGACAACGACTCCCTTGTCTTGGCGTACAACTTTGATGATATTGCCGGCATAGGCGACTCGGCAGCAAAAGTGGTGGATGTTTCAAGGTATGGGAACAACGGTACAATCTACGGCAACACCTTGCTTTTGATGCATATGGACGAAGCCATAAGTGGCACTGCATACGATGAAAGCAGGCTTGCCAACAATGGTACCTGCTACAACATGAACGGCGGTTCTGGAGTGACAAACTGCAGCTGGGCTGCAGGCAAGAGCAACTCCGGCATATTGTTCGACGGAGTCGACGATGCAATCCGGCTTGCAACAAACGTCACCCTGCCTGGGCCGTTCACGTTCGCGACGTGGTTCAACAAGCTCTCCAACGGCACGTACCAGACGTTTGCGGGAGTTGACGCGGGTTTTTCCTGTTCTGGCGGGTGTCCTAAGATAATCTTCTACACATCTGACGATATTTTCGTGCGGGCCACCGAAGGCGGGGCGAGCACTCAATTCAGCGTTGGCTACAACGCCGCCACGATGGACAACCACTGGAACTTCCTGGTGGTGACCCGCGACCAATATGGCGTCATCCGCGGCTCGCTCAACGGCGGGGCGTTCGCAACTGGCGCATCGCTGAACGGTACGATGAACTTCATCCGCGCGGGGATGGGCGACAGCAGTCAGTATTTCAACGGCACGCTTGACGAGTACGCGTTCTATAACCGCTCAATCAGCCAGACTGAAGCCACGACGCTTTACGGACAGGGCAGGGCAAGGCACGCCGACTGGGACCAAAACGGGACGTGGGGTAGCGCGATGAAGTTTGATGGCATTGATGATTATGTCCGGTATAATGTGTTTCGATTCAACACTTCCGACGCGTGGTCCTATTCGATGTGGCAGTACAAGCCAACCAGCTCCGGCGACAGCTGGGAGGGGTTTATCGGTCAGACTCTTGGGTTGATTAGTGACAACACTTATGGGTATTTCATGTGGCATCATGGCTCCCTTACCCTGTATAAGTACGCGCCTAACGTGACTTCCTTTGCCAGCCTGAACTTGGGGACCACAGTGCCTTACGACCGGTGGTTCCATCTTGTCGTGACTTGCGTCCCATACAACACCTCCTACGTCACGCTTACCGCGTATCTTAACGGCGGGGCGGTGTCCCAGTCGAATACGATCCCGTCAGACGCGTTCCGGTTCAGGTATGTCGGAGGTAGTCCTGAAGCGGTCAGGTATTTCAACGGCTCCATCGACGAAGTCCGCATCTGGAACCGCTCGCTTTCCGCGTCTGAAGTTCGCCAGCAGTATTATGGCTCGCTGAACAAGTATGCCCCCGACAAGTGGCTCTTTACCACCGTCCAGCAGTCCCAGCCGTCGGGAACCCACAACTACACTATTTTCGTGGACAACGGCGCAACAGTTTACAACGCCACGCAGACCCGGACCGTTGTTGTAAGCTAGGCCGCACTTTTGCGAGGTTTTTAGCGGTTTCTACGAGCTAAAACTCGCATTAAAAAGCCCGCTTTGCGTTCTGGATGGGGGAAAAATGAATCGCGGCCAGACTACTCTGGAGTTTTTGATGATACTGGGAGTAGCGCTGCTCATCCTCCTTGTCACAATAACCATCTCAAACGAGCAGGGAAGCGCCCTTTCCACCCGGAAAGCCGAGCTGCAGGCGTCCCTTGCGGCAACTGACATCGGGAACGCGGCGCGGGAAGTCTACGCGCAGGGCATAGGCGCCCGGAAGCTTGCGTTCGTCACTTTTCCGCGTTCCTATAACGGTTCGCTTTCTTCCATCAACGACACTGCCATCCGGATACGCGCGGGCCGCACGGACTACGTCCAGACCTTCCCGTTCCAGGTGAAGGGCACGCTGCCCTCGCGGCCGGGCGCCTTCGAGTTCCTAGTTGAGAACGAAGGCGGGGTGATAAACGTGGGCCGGTGGCTCGCCTACGCCAACGCAAGCGCCATAGGTGGCTCGATAAACAGCGGCGAGTCTTATTCCGAATCCATCGACCTTTCAAGCATCTCAAGTTCGGACTCCAACATAACCGTGCAGTGCGTGTGGGAGAATGGCTCGGTCAACATGGTGTGCCCCGTTTCCCAGGTGGTGCTCCCTTCGCACTCCAACACCACCATACAGGTTAGTTTCGACTCGGATTCCGACGCCTACGGCACGTACTCCGGCTACCTGAACATAACCGTGGCGGGTGCGGGCGGCAATCAGTCAATAGAGATTCCCGTCTCGGTGTTTGTAAACGACCCATCCAACCCGCTGTACAACCGCATCGTCTTTTTGCCCCCGACGCCCGCAAACGGCGCGTCCACACCGCTTTCGCTCCTCGGCGTGCAGCCAATAGTAATCAACGCAAGCGTCCAGAACATGACGCTCGGCGAGCTTCGCTTTAAGTTAGGCACTACGGAGTACAAGCAGTACGACGACTCCCTCGTGCTGATGTACAACTTCGACAACGTCGCGGCGCTGGGCGAGGGCGCGGGCACGGTCGCGGACGCTTCCAATTACGGAAACAACGGCTCGGTTTACGGCAACACTCGCCTTTTGATGCACATGGACGAAGCCGACGGCAACACCACCTTCGACGAGTCCGCGTGGCACAACAACGGGGCAATCTACGGCAACACGCGCCTGCTTTTGCACATGGACGAGAACGCAGGCGGCACCGCCTATGACGAGAGCGCTTACAAGAACAACGGCACCTGCGTCGGGATGACCTCATTGAATGGCGCGAACGCGTGCTCTTGGGTTGCCGGGAAGAACGGCGCGGGAATTTCATTTGATGGTGCAGATGATATAATCACGTTTTCAAACAGCAGCCAGTTCAACCTTTACCCGGTCACTGTTGAGGGCTGGTTCAAGAGGGCGAATACTGGCGGGTATGAATGGGGGTTAATCAACAAGTACGCTTCGAGCAGTGGCAATGGGTACAACGTGTTTATTGTCAGCAACCAGCTTGAGGCGTGGTACTTCCGCGACGCGTCCAACAAGGTTTTTGACCGCAGCGCGTTGTTCGTTGAGCTTACTGATTTGAACTGGCACCATTTTGCATTCACAGTTGACCCGTCGGGCGGAAAACTTTATTTTGATGGTGTGCTAGCCAAGAGCGCCCCCTGGTCAGGAACCCCTGGCGCAACAACCACCTCCGAAGCGTTGCGCATCGGGACTTACCCGCCGATGACTACCGACCGCCTCTTCAACGGCACCCTTGACGAGTTCGCACTCTACTCCAAAGCCCTCTCCGCTGACGAGGTGTATGCGCACTACAACGCAACCAAGCCCAAGCACGTGGACTGGACTACTGGAAAGAGCGGCACCGGGTTGCAGTTTGACGGGGTGGATGATTATGTCTTGAGTCCCCTTCCGCTTTCTGGTGGAACCTCAACACCAACCGTTTTCACTATCGCCGCTTGGATAAAGACCAATGCAATACCATCTAATAATTGGGTCGGAATATTCGCTCAGGAAAGCACGGTCACCCCGGGAAATCAAAACAACGCATTGTTCCTAAATACTGATGGAAAAATATATCAGGACGTATATCCGCCCAGCGGTGGTGCGTTCGCTTCATCAACGATTTTAGCCCCAAATACTTGGTATTATCTCGTATCGTCTAGAAATGGAAATAGCCGATCCATCTACATCAATGGTGTTTTAGATAACTCCGACAACGGCGGGGAAGTTTATAGCGGAATCAACGTCGATAAAGCGGCGATTGGAGGCTTAGGGCCCGTAGACTCAACTAACCATTATTTCAACGGCACCATTGACGAAGTCGCAGTCTACAACCGCGTCCTAACTCCCTCTGAAATCCTCGACCAGTTCGCATCAGGCAGGGCGACGCACCCGGACTCCGTTGCCGGAGTTTATGGGAACGCGCTGAATTTCGACGGGTTGGACGATTACATTAATGCCAGCCGCAATTCCATCCTGAACTTCGGCAACAATTCATTTTCAATAACTGCATGGATATCTCCGAAAGACTTTGCAACTTACGATGCCATCGTAAGCAAATGGTGGGATGGGTCCAATCGCGGATACAGTTTCGAAGTTGGTGAAAACGGGGTCCTTCGCCTGGAAATAGGCGGCTCTGACGGGCACGGGTATGACCACTACCCTCCAGTGGCGCTCACAAAAAATGTATTTCAGTTTGTCGGGGTCTCGTTCAACGGCGCGTCATACACGTTCTATATTAATGGCGTGCCGGTTGATGTGTGGAGTCCGGCGGCTCCGGGCGGATTAAACAACAATGCGGATTTGCTGATTGGTAAGTATTCCCATTCGTCCATAAGCAGCTACTTCAACGGCTCAATCGACGAAGTCCGCATCTGGAACCGCGCGCTCTCCGCAGTGGAAATCCAGCAGCAGTACCAGTCCAACCTTGCCAAGTTCGCGCCAGACAAGTGGCTCTTTTCCTCGACCCACACGCAGCTTGACTCCAAGCGCTACAACTACACCCTGCTTGCCCGCGACCGCTCAGGCGACTACGACCGCGTCTCGCGGTCTTTTACGGTAACTTACGGGACCATCGGGTTCGTGCCATCCACTCCCCTATCCGGCGCGTCCGGAAGCTCCGCAACCACGCTGTTGGAGCCGCTTTCAATCAACGCAAGCATAGCCAACGCGTCGCTTTCGGCAATGAGCGTGGAGTGGAACGCAACGAACTACTCGCAGTTTGACAACAACTTGATTGCATCTTACAGTTTTGACCGGTCAGGCCTGCTTGGCGAGAATGCCACCAACTTCGTCGATTCGTCGCGCTCGGGGTTAAATGGCACGTGTTACGGCGAGTCGTGCCCGTCTTATGCGGAAGGAAAATACGGCAACGCTTTGTACTTTGACGGGTTCGAGGACTACGTTTCCGTTCCAAACGATGCCGTCCTGAATTCAACAACCAGCCAGTTTTCCCTTTCCTATTGGGTCAAGCCAAGCGCCATAGAAAACGCTGGGCTCGTGTCAAAGAGCGGCCTTTATGGCGTGCAAGTGCTTGTGGTTGGCGGTGGCGGTGGCGGTGCAAACAGCGACACGTCGGGCGGTGGGGGTGGTGGCGCTGGAGGCGTATTGCAGGGTAATTTATCCGGTTTGAGCGGAAGCTATGCCGTTGTCGTTGGCGCAGGCGGGCTTCATGCAAGCGGGAGGGGTGCCCGCGGTGGAGATTCTTTATTCGGCAATTACATCGCATATGGTGGTGGGGGCGGCGGGTATTATGGCAGCCCCGGAGGGAGCGGAGGGTCAACCGGCGGCTATGCCAATGGCGGCGGTTATACCGGAGCAGTAATGCAGACTTCACAATATCCTTTAACCGGGTATGGAAACAGCGGGGTATTCTTAGGCGGTGGCGGGGCCACTGGCAATGGAACCACGTATAACAACGGTCCCGGGTTGTATTCGACAATAACCGGCACGAACACGTATTATGCTGGCGGCGGGGGTTGGAATGAGGTCGAGTCAGTCTATTATGGTCAGGGCGGCGCTCCGAAAGGGTCCGGTTACAAGACCGGAAACGACGGCAAGCAGGGCATCGTGATCATCCGCTACCCAACAAGTTACGGCAATGCAACTGGCGGCAATATCACGACTGTTGTGGATGGCGGCGTGACTTACCGCGTCCACACTTTCACTTCAAACGGCACGTTCACAACCAACGGCACCAGCGGATGGGCCACTGGCTTGGCGCAGTCAGGAAAAGTCAGCTTCAAGCTTGGGCTTAACAGCATGGGTTACCAGGCTATTGAAAGCAACACTGCCTTGTCTGCTGAAAATTGGTATTTTGTCACGTCAACTTGGAACGGCACCCAGATGAGCGTCTACCTCAACGGAGTATTGGAAAGCACGCAGCCTGCTGTCGGCATTCTTAATGGGACTTCGGACGTGAACATTGGCCGCGACGCCAACAGCGGCGGGGTCTATTTCGACGGCACAATCGACGAGTTGCGCATCTGGAACCGCTCGCTAACAGCGTCCGAGGTTGCGCAGCACTACGTCTCCTCGCTTCGCAAGTACGCGCCGGGCAAGTGGCTCCTTTCTTCCAACCAGTCCGTTGCAACTCCCGCAACCTATTCTTATGCCGGCTACGCGATGGATGCGGTGGGCTGGAACTCAACCGGGGCGCGCTTGTTTTCAACAGTATACAACAGGATTGGCTTCCTTTCGCCCACGCCTCCAAACAACGCGGAAGCAAACCTGACTGCTGCAAGCGTTGTCGGCATCCCCATAAACATCAGCCTGGCCGGCACTAACCTTTCGCAGTTCACGTTCAATTGGAACAGCAACCCGTCCAACTCAAGCGGCGCGAACTATTCCATCTACGACCCGTCGCTTGTCTTGGCGTACAACTTTGACAACAACTCCGCAGTCGGCGACTCGGACGCGCGCGTAACTGACGTTTCGCCTTATGGCAACACCGGTGCGGTATCATCCAACCTCCTCACGCTGCACTTTGACGAGAACGACGGCTACGTTGCGTACGACTCCGGGCCTTTGCGCAGCAACGGCACTGTTTACGGGAACACGCTTGGGCTGTGGCACATGGATGAGGGTTCTGGAAACATCGCGTACGATTCAGGCATTTACAAGCGCAACGGCACGTTGTCTGGCCCGGCTTGGGCTGTTGGCAAGAGCGGGAATGCGTTGCAGTTCGATGGCGTTGATGATTACGTTGAAACTTACGATTATTCATGGAATGCCTCCAATTCCTTTTCGATGAGCATATGGTTCAACACCCGGAACGCCTCACAGAATCAGGTGCTGGTGTCTAAGTCGACTTACGAGTATTCCCTTAGGATAGACAATGGTTCCGGCCTTGGCCTTTATTTCGTCTACTGGACCAGCGCGGGTGCCGACAACTTGGCGTTGCGTTTCGGCAACGTCTCAAGCAACGCGTGGAACCACGTGGTGGTATCGTATGATGCGGCGTCAAGGGTCGGCCGGGGCTATCTTAACGGCCAGCTCGTGGCCACGCACACGCCGTGGTCTGTGGACTTCATCAACAGGGCGCTGCCCACGCGGTTAGGCTATGGGTATCACGTCGGCAGCGCTTTCTATTCGTTCAACGGCACTCTTGACGAGTTCGCAATCTACAACCGCTCGCTGTCCGCGGACGAGGCACTTGCGCAATACAACGAAGGCAAGGCCAAGTTTGCCGAGTGGGATTCTGACGGAAAGTCGGGGACTGCGTTGAGGTTTGACGGGGTGGATGATTATGTCCTGCTGTCAAACCCGTCTGCGTTGAACTCGCCCGCCCCGAAGACGGTTGTCGCGTGGGTAAAGACCGCAGTGGATTTGCCACAATTGCTGATTGGGATTGGCAATACCGGTGATTCTTACCAGCACCAGGACATCTGCCTGGGTGAAGGGTGCACGTCAACCCTGGCTGGCGAGCTTATCACTTTAGGCAGGCAGGCATCAGGCCACCGGCTTGGGTACGTGACATCTTCACGCAACGAGCTTTTCGACGGCGACTGGCACCACATTGCTGTGACTTATTCCGGTTCAACAGCCACGCTGTACTTGGATGGGGTCAACCGGACGCTTTCGATTGGCCAGGGGACTAACGATGGCCTGTGGGGCGGGGTCACCGGGGTAAACAAGGGCACCATAGGCGATTACTACCTTCAAGGCAACCGCTTCAACGGATCCATCGACGAGCTTGCGGTGTACAACGCCACGTTCTCCGCGGCCCAGGTCCAGCAGCTGTACCTAGACAGCAAGCCCAAGCGCCTCAACTACGTGGATGGGAAGTACGGCAAGGCCTTGGCGTTTGACGGAAATTCGTCGTACGTTGACATAGGGACGAATACTTTCAATTCATTGTATTCCAATGGCAACGGGCAAATGACTTTTGAGGCGTGGGTCAATGCACCTGTGTCTTTGGATGATGGCGTTCATTACATCATCAATCTGGAAGGCTGGTACGTCCTCAAGGCGCAGGCGCGCCGCGCTATGGCTTTCTTTACTGGATCGAGTTCATCGCAGGTGGATAGTGGTGTCTTCATAAATGACTGCGCCTGGCATCACGTAGTTTCAACGTATGATGGGACTCGTCAGAGCATTTACGTAGATGGGTTCCTTCGCAATTCGTCAACAGCCGCGTTGGGCAATATAGTTTCAGACAACACCATCAATGTCGTTGGTGGTGCGGTTCCAATCAACACCCAGTTTTGGAACGGCTCAATTGACGAAGTCCGGGTTTGGAACCGCTCGCTTTCCGCATCCGAGATTTCACAGCACTATTATTCAAACTTGGCAAAATACGCCCCGGATAAGTGGTTCTTCTCAACAAGCCAGATTGCGAACGCAAGCGGCAGCTATTCCTTCTCCGCCTACTTGCGCGATGCGGACGGGGCTTGGAACTCCACTGGAACGCGCACAGTTTCCGTGACAAACTCCTCCGCCATAAGCTTCATTTCGCCCACTCCCGCAGATGGTTCGTCGTTTGCTTCCAACGTAATCCCGGTGCGCGCCTCCGTAATCAACGCGTCCAACCTGTCTTTGTTCTATATGTTCTGGAACAACACCGCCTACTCGTTCTACGACGACTCGCTTGTCTTGGCGTACAACTTCGACAACGTCGCCACATTAGGAGAGAATGCGACGAGGGTTGTGGACGTTTCAAAGTATGGGAACAATGGCACAGTAAACGGCAGCCCGGCATGGACTCCTGCAGGAACGTGGGGTGGCGCGATGCAGTTTGACGGGGTTAATGATTTTGTGGAGGTCCCGCTATCTTCCAGCCTGAGCAGCATCGCAAACGACTTTACGATGTCCGCATGGTTTAGGCGCGCAGGGCTTGCAGGGGGAACTTCGGATGCAGGGTACCACGGCATCATACGCGGAGGAAGAAACTGGGCGCCGCGCATACTGATACCTTCGAACGGTTTGGGCGTCCTGCTTGAGGAATGCCTCAATGGTTCAGCCGCCTGGCATGGGCTTTACAATAGCACAGTTACTTTTGGGGTTGGCGAGTGGCACCAAATCACGGTGAGGAAGGGCTCTTATGGCACCGAGATTTACGTTGATGGCGGCCTGAAGGCTTTCAACAGTTCGATGGTCGGCACCACTACTGTGTCCACTACGTCGTTTTATGTAGGTACCGGCGCGACGCCATTGGTACATTACATGGCAAACGGCTCAATTGACGAGGTCCGCGTCTGGAACCGTTCGCTTTCCGCAGACGAAATCCGGCAACACTACTATTCAAACTTCGCAAAGTACGCCCCTGACAAGTGGCTCTTTTCCTCGACCCTTGTTGGCGCGACAAGCGGCGCTTTGGAATTGCGCGTGCTTGCAAAGGACACTTTGAACAACTCATACCAAGACCGGCGCTCGGTGCTTGTCAACTACAACCAAGTCGCGTTCACCAGTCCCACTCCTTCCGACAAGCGTTCGACCATAAGCCTTGCGGCGCTGCCTTTCAACCCCGTTGTAATCAATGCGAGCATCTACAACATCTCGCTTTCAAGCCTTTCTTTCCAGTGGGGTGCAACCAATTATTCAATCTACAACGACTCGCTTGTCTTGGCGTACAACTTTGACAACGTGCAAAGCATAGGCGACACTGCCGGTGTTGCCAAGGACGTCTCGCGCAGCGGCAACAACGGCGCGTTGTACGGCAACACGCGGCTTTTGCTGCACATGGACGAAAGCTCCGGCAACACCTCCTATGACGAGTCCGCGTACAAAAGCAACGGCACCTGCTACAACATGGGTGGAGTTACTGGAGCATCAGCATGCAACTGGGTGGCTGGAAAGAGCGGGAACGGGGTTTCGTTCGACGGCTCGAACGATTACATCTCAAGCGCAGCCGGGCCTTCGTTGAACCTTAGCTCCAGCATGACCATGTCCGCTTGGATACGGCCTTTGGACGCAAACCAGCGCAGGGTCATGGGCGTGTTCAACGCCCAAGGTCAGGCGAACCCCTGGTATGCGATACTTTACTCGGGGCAGAGGATACGGCTGCAAATGCGCAACATCACCGGCGACTGGGCGTTGGGGGACGTGATATGGAGCAACACTAAGATGTCCACCAACGCGTGGCACCACGTAGTGGTCACGTTCAATCGGCCTACCATATCATTCTATGCGGATGGTGTACTTGACGGCACAGCCATTTGGGACAGCAGCATAGGCACCAGCGCTTCGCCCTACCTATACATAGGCGCAAGGGGGGACGTGTCTGCGGCAGAGTGCTTCAACGGCTCCATTGACGAGGCCGCAATCTACTCCAAAGCCCTCTCCCCAGCTGAAGTGCTTGAACACTACAACGCAGGAAAGGCAAAGCACGCCGACTATTCAACGGACGGCAAGTGGGGCGGGGCGTTGCAGTTTGATGGCGTGGATGATTTTGTCAACGTCACAAGCAGCTCGGCTTTGGACTTTTCCGCATCGTCCAACTATTCTTACTCCGCGTGGTTCAAGACAACTGACGGCGGCAACCGCAGGACCATTATTGCGGACATCGATTATGGGGTCACCAAGTGGACCGAAGTTGGTGTGAGGCGCTATTCGCAGGACTATGAGTTCTACTTGCAGTCAGGCGTCCGGACGGTCACTTATGTCAATCCACAGTATTTTGACAACAACTGGCACCAGATAGTGGGTGTGGTGGGAGACTCCGGGACTTCCGTTAGCCTCTATTTGGACGGCGTCCTTGTCAACCGCACTACCGGGCTTGCTCCTGTTGACCAGTCAACTGGCAACATCACAATCGGCGCGTATGGAAAGTATTATGCCAACGGAAATTCAATCCGGCTTTGGAACGGCTCGCTTGACGAAGTCCGCGTCTGGAACCGCTCGCTTTCCGCAGACGAAATCCAGCAGGGTTATTACTCATCGCTCAACAAGTACGCCCCTGACAAGTGGCTCTTTACGTACAACGTGCCGTCCGAGCTTGCGCCGCAGAATTACAACGTTTCCGTGTATGCAAACGACCGCTTGGCAGGCCCGTCAATCGGAAGCTCTTCGGGCAGGAAATGGCTTTCCGGGTTGCAGGACCGCATCGGGTTCCTTTCGCAGACGCCTGCAAGCGGCTCAACTCTAAGCTCGTCATCTACCCTCTTTGACCCTATTGTAATCAACGCAAGCATCTCAAACGTCAGCCTATCATCCGCAAAGCTGAATTGGAACGGCGCCAACTACTCGCTTTACGACGACTCGCTTGTGCTTATGTATAATTTCGACAGCAATGCCGCGGCTTCCAATTCGGTTTTTGGAGGCAACGACGAACACACGAAGCTGCTAATCCACGGCGAGGAAGTGGTGTCCGGAAGCGCCTTCAACGAGTCCTCGCCTTCCGCAAACAACGTAACGAGGTACGGCAACGCCACCCAGTCGGCTGCGCAGAGCAAGTTTGGCGGGAAGTCATGGTACTTTGACGGTAATGCTGGAAGCTACCTTTCGTTACCGGCATCTTCAGACTTTGACGTCCCAACGGGCACCCTTGATTGGTGGATGTATGCCAATTCATGGTCTAATCTCCCAATAGTGATAGGTTCAAACATTTCTGGTGTAATTGGCGGGTACGTCCAGTATTACCAAAGCGAATTGAGGTTCTATGCGCCCGGCAACATAAACACGATAAACTTTGGCAACCCGTCCACGTCAGTCTGGCATCATTATGCCCTCGTAGTCGATGGCAGTTACATATATGCGTTCCTTGACGGCAACCTAGTTGGTTCCAGGGTTGCATATTCTGGCAAACTGTTCAATGGCAGCAGCTCATCCTTTGTGGTGGGCGGCATGTCCGGTTACCCTGCTAATATTTTCAGCGGGTTTATGGATGAAGTCCGCCTTTCCAAAGGTATAGCGCGCTGGACTTCGAATTTCACGCCCCCATCCGGGCCTTACAGCGCCGCAATGGTTCCTGATGCCTCAAAGTACGGCAATGATGGCGTAAATAACGGCGCAGCATTGACCGGCGCAGGAAAATTCGGCGGTGCGCTTAAAGTCAACGACCTTGGCGACTACGTCTACGTCTCGGACCGCCCATTGCTTAGCCCAACTGTGGGAGTAACGCTTTCGGCGTGGGTCAACCCCGCAGTATTGCCTACTGGCACGAATGGTGCTTTGATACTCGGCAAGGCTGGCCAATATGAGCTGGTGGCCAACGCAACCGGCTTTATTTTCACTGACCGGAACGTCTCAGCTTACGTGCCGGTTGCCTTGCCTGTTGGCGAGTGGCACCAGCTTACCGGCACAATCGCGGCAAACGCAAACCTGTCGGTGTACCTGGACGGTGCCCTGAAGGCCAGCGTCCCGTTCGGGGTCATGAACCTGACCAGCAACGCGTTTGCAGTGGGCGGGTTGGCTGGCGTGCCGGCTTACCCGGGGTCCGTACCTACTGTTTATAGTGCGACTTGCACCGCCACTAACTTATACGGGACTGAGTCGAACTGCCCGGCAGACGACACTGCGAATGCGCAGTTGTCACTGGCCCACAACCTTGTCAATACGACGTATCGCGCCGCGTCTTCTGGCGCAAAAACTTACACGCATATCTTCGACTATGGCGCCGTATACTCGATGGACGGGCTGGTTTGGGATGGGTTTAGCACGGGTTATTGCTGCGAAGCCGGGTGCTCTGGCTGCCACAATGACAACAACTTTTACCTTTACGGCTCAACCGATGCCGCGAACTGGTTTTCCATTGGTGCGGGGTGCGGTAAGCTTCCCTGTGCGAACGCTAATTTCGGCGCCAAGCCCATCCGCTACGTCGAAGTATACGTGGTTTCAAGCTGCAATGGCTGCTCAAACTACGACTACGTGGACTCGTGGGGGTTCTCTTCCTCGTCCGGCACAAAAATCGCCTGCGGCGCAGGCGCAACCGCGTGGGCGTGCGGCGCAAACCAAGGCTGCGGAGCCACCACCGGGGTGTGCACGCAATTCATCAACGGGACTTTGGACGATTTCGACGGCGCAATCGACGAGGTGAGGGTATGGAACCGGACGCTTTCCTCTGACGAGGTCGCAATGCAGTACTCCTCCAACCTAGCCAAGTACTCCGCCTCGGCCTGGCTGCTGTCTTCGAACTGGCCGGCATCTTCCGTCGGAACGTACTCCTTCTACGGTTTTGCAAACGAGCCAAGCGGCGGCAACTTCACCTCAACCCGCACGGTTTACACTTCCAACAACTCTGTTGGCTTCATTCTTCCGACTCCGGCAAACAACACCGCGGTTACGCTTACTGCTGCCGCTGCCAACGGAATCCTTCTCAACGCAAGCCTTGCGGGGCTGAACCTTTCGCAATTCAAGTTCAATTGGAACGGAACGAACTACTCGATTTACGACGACTCGCTTGTATTGGCGTACAACTTCGACAATGCCTCCGCAATAGGCGACACTAACGAGCGCGTGGCTGACGCCTCAAGGTACGGCAACACGGGTGGGGTGTCTGGAAACGTCCTCACCCTCCACTTTGACGAGCAGAACGGCTCGGCTGTGCTTGACTCGGGACCCTACCGCAACAATGGAGTGATTTACGGCGATACCAACTTGCTTTTGCACTTTGACGAAGCTGACGGCAGCACCGCATACGACGACACGCGCTTTGCAAACAACGGGATGATTTACGGGAACACGCGAATGTTGCTGCACATGGACGAGAATGCTGGAAACGTGGCTTATGATGAATCAGCTTATAGGAACAACGGCACTTGCTACGGAATGGGCGCTTCATGCACTTGGGCAACCGGAAAGAACAGGTCCGGAATTGCGTTTGACGGGGTTGACGACTATGTTAACCTTAGTGATGCAAACCTTCCAAACGGCGCTTCTTCACGTTCAGTTGAGATGTGGGTTAGACCTAAGTTAATTACAAATACGTATCAGGTTATGTTCGGTTATGGGTCGATAAGTGCTGGAAACTTTTATTCCCTTGGGATTGACTATTCTTCACATAAGTATTATATCAGCCAATGGGGCGGTTCTGTTGCCGGAAACGTTGCTGTAGCGGACCAGTGGGTGCACCTTGTTGCCACATATGATGGAAGCATTCACCGGCTATATCAGGACGGGGCTATTGTAACTTCCGGCGCGATGACTACCAACACCATCCTTAATGGTTCATTGGGTGTTGGAAAACAAATCTTCGGCACGCCATATAACTTCAACGGCACCTTGGACGAAGTCGCAATCTACTCCAAAGCTTTGAACGCAACCGAAGTCCTCGACCATTACAATGCAGGAAAGGCAAAGCACGTGGACTGGACTACTGGAAAGAGCGGCACTGGGCTTGCGTTTGACGGTGTGGATGATTATGTGAAGGTTGACTACAGTGCAAGCCTAGACGCATCCAGCACCGTTACGGTTGAGGCGTGGGTAAATTTTGACGGTATCCAGATGAGCTATGCAGGAATAGTGGACAAGCGCCAGTCTTACCGGTTGAGAACCGGGCCAACTTATAAGATGTATTTCGACATGGAGTTTTCAAACGGTTCGTGGTTTGACAGTAATCCCAGCAACAGCGCCATCGCGCCGTATTCTTGGCACCACCTTGTTGCCACTTACGACCGCGCTTTGGCTTCCGACAACGTCAAGTACTATATCGATGGCGCGTTTGACAAAGCATACTCTACCAACGGCTATATTCTCCAGGTCACTGACGGGCTTTCAGTCGGCCGTCTTGATAATGCGCAGATGTTCAAAGGCTCCATCGACGAAGTCGCAGTGTACACTCGCTCGCTCTCCGCAAGCGAGGTCGCCGACCACTATTCTGCAGGAAAAGCAAAGCACTTGGAACGCGGCACAGGCAGGGTTGGGGGTGGGGTGCAGTTTGATGGGGTGAGAACTTTTGCTAATGGGTCTACCCCAACACTCAATGCCACACCTAGTGCGTCAATAGTTGCATGGTTCAAGACTTCGGTACAACAGTCGAACCGGTATATATTTTCCCTGCCGTACACTTCAAGCGGGGGCAATGGTCTGGACTTGAATGTTAACGGCGCACTACTCAAGGCGTATTCGCGCGTTTCCGGGGTGGGTCCTGATCCGAATGTCACGGTAAATTATTATGACGGCCGTTGGCATCAGGGCGTTTCACTCTTTAATGGCACCCATACTTGCGTGTTTTTCGATGCAGCCATATCCAACTGCATGCCTAGGTCGGGTTCCCTTCAAACCTCGGCAAGCGGCGAGTACAATGTCGGCAGGTTCGGCACTTATGGCGCTTACTTCAACGGTTCCATCGACGAGGTCGCAGTCTATAACCGTTCGCTTTCCCCAGCGGAAATTTCGCAAATGTACGAGGACGGAGTGCCCAAACACCTCAACTACGCGGATGGGAAGTTTGGCAATGCATTGGCGTTTGACGGTCTGCATGATTTTGTGTCTGTGAGCAATTCCGCCGCGCTGAATCCGTCCTTACAGCTTTCGGTCGAGGCGTGGGTGAAGACAGGTGCCCTTGGTTCCCGGCAGACCATCGTTTCAAAGGACTATTTGCTGAATACTGACCCGTATTACCAGTACCACGCTGAGGTGAGGGCTACTGGCGAGCTTTATTTTGCCCTTTCCATAGCTGGTGTAAGGCAGTATATAGATACGACGGGCTTTGCCATATCGCCTGGTCAGTGGTATCATTATGTTGCAACATACGATGGTAGCGCCATCCGGCTTTACCGTAACGGGGTGCAGTATCCCGCCACTGTCTCCGCCTCCGGGTCAATATCCTCGTACGCAACGGACCTGCAGATTGGACGGATATTCGTTGGAGGTTCGGATATTGCGTACTTCAACGGCTCCATCGACGAGGTGCGCATCTGGAACCGCTCGCTAACCGCAGCCGAAATTTCACAGCACTATTATTCGAACCTGAACAAGTATGCTCCTGACCGCTGGTTGTTCTCTTCAACGCAGCCGATTAGTTCGGCGGGCAACTACACTTACTTTGCATCTACAAAGGACGTTGCCGGAAACTGGAACCTTACCGAGAAGCGCACGGTGCAGGTTTACGACGCAAACCCGATTAGTTTCGTTTCTCCGACTCCCGCTGACGGCGCGGCAATCAGCACCAACGCCATCCAGATGCGTGCAAGCTTGGTCAACGTCTCTTCCCTCGACCAGTTCAGGCTGTTCTCACAGGACAAGGCGACTTCATTCTACGACGACTCGCTTGTCTTGGCTTACAACTTCGACAACGTGGCAAGCATAGGCGAGAACGCGACTAGGGCGGTTGACGTTTCGAAGTATGGGAACAACGGTACAATAAACGGCTCTTCTTGGACCGCTGGCGGAAAGTATGGCGGGGCGATGAGCTTTGACGGGGTGGATGATTATGTGTATGCTACAAGAGTCGAACCACCGAGTGCATTGACAATAGGTTTTTGGATAAAGGTTGCCGAGGATTGTCCGGACAATGCTGGAGTCATAACGAAGTGGAATCAGAATGCCGATAAGGGCTTTTCCATAGTTGTTAATCCGGATGGAAAACTGGCATTCTATTTGTTGAACGGATATCGGTTGCCCTTAACCTCTAGTTCAGGAATAAAAAACAACCAATGGGTATACGCAACTGCGACTTGGGATGGTTCAAAAATTGCAATATATATTAATGCAGTGAAGGAACGCGAGGTTAGTGGTTATACCGGAATCGTTTACGACATCAACAATGTTCTTCTTGGTAAAGATGGACGGATTGGATTAGATACCAGAGTTCTCAAAGGTTCTTTGGACGAAGTCCGCATCTGGAACCGCGCTCTATCCGCAGACGAAATCCAGCAGCATTACGCCTCCAACCTTGCCAAGTACGCCCCTGACAAGTGGCTCTTCCAGTCGAACCAGTCCGGCTTCGTCCCTGGCGCGCAGAACTACTGGGTGATTGCGCGCGACGCGCAAAGCAACACTTACATTGACAAGCGCGTTGCGAACGTGCAGTACCGCCAAGTGGGCTTTACTTCGCCCACGCCACAGAAGCGCTTCTTTACAAGCGTCGGCGCGGGCGCTGTCGAGCCTTTCGTGATTAACGCAAGCGTGCACAACGTCACGCTTTCAAGCTTCAACTTGGATTTCAACGGCACGAACGCCTCGTTCTACAACGACTCGCTTGTATTGGCATACAACTTTGATGATGTTCCCGCAATTGGCGACTCGGCAAGGCAGGTTGCGGACGTTTCGAAGTACGGAAACAATGGCACGATTTACGGCAACACGGTTGCGCTTTTGCACATGGACGAGAGCAACGGCAACATTACTTATGACGAGGGCAGGCTTGGAAACAACGGCACTTGCTATTCCGCCGGCGTTGTTGCGAACTGCAACTGGGTGGCTGGAAAGAGCAGTACCGGAATCTCGCTCGACGGCACGGACGATTATGTCAGCTTGGGCAGCATCGTATCCGGGACCGCCGGAACGATGGCGATTTGGGTCAAGCCTTCGGGGACTTACTCCGGTGTTGCGCAGGTGGTCATGTCCGGAGTAGCCGCAAGCGGTGCGAGCGCCTCCGCAAGGTATGCAATCAATGCCAAGCACACTGGGGTGTGTGCCTCTGGGGACTGGCTGTCGGTACTGGCCAATGGCACGAATATGCAATACGCGTGTTCAGGCCAGGTTTATAACTCCTCCAACTTCCCGGCAGGGGTTTGGACCATGCTCGCAGCCACTTACGACGGCTCGAACGTGAGATTCTACCGCGACGGGCTCTTAATCAACTCGGTGGCGCAGACTGTCCCCGGTGCAGGCGACGCGCAGCCTTACGTAATCGGAAGGGCAGGAGGTTACGCCGGCTATTACTACAACGGTTCCATTGACGAGGCCCTGATTGCGAACCGCTCCCTTTCCGGCGACGAAATACTGAACATTTACAACGCAGGCCGTGCAAAGCACGCCGACTGGACTGCAGACGGCAAGTGGGCAAGCGCGATGAAATTTGACGGCATCAAAACGTATGTTGATTTGGGCAACAGGGTGTCCCTGCAAAGTTTCACATCCAAAACCGTCCTCATATGGGTAAAGCTGCCCGGCTTTACCGGCCTTTCACGTACTGTCCTGGGCGGCGGCTATTGGGCTGCCCCGTACGGCGATGCGGTTAATGTGCGAGCCACGTCAAACAACCTCCAAATATCGTTAAGGAACACCTCCGGCTCGGCGGTCACTTCCGATTACATCCCATTCACTCCGGACACGTGGACTCAGGTTGGGTATGCCTGGAACGGCACGAACATAACATATTTCAAGAACGGGGCGGTTATGCCAAACTCGCCCGTATCCTTGACTGGGCCCATGGCTTGCAATTCTTCGCACATTATGTTAGGCACGGATGACGACTTCAGCCCGACCGACTTCTTGTACGGTTCCATCGACGAGGTCCGAATCTGGAACCGCTCGCTCTCCTCAGCAGAAGTCGCCCAGCATTATTACGGCTCGCTGAACAAGTACGCCCCTGACAAGTGGCTTTTCACTTCGGTGCAGTCCAACGCCTCGGCTACCGCCGGCACTTACAATTATTCAATCTACACGACGGATGCCAATGGCCAGGCTTCAAGCTTCTCCGGACGGCGCATTGTGCAGGACGACTTGAACAAGATTGGCTTTGTGTCGCCTTCGCCGGCGGACGGCTCGACAGTAAACTATGCGCAGGCAGTCGCAAGCCCGACCACAATCAACGCAAGCATCGCGGGAATAGTGGCCCCAAGCGAGATGACCTTCAACTGGAACGGCACGAGCGCGACTTACATGAACGACTCGCTTGTGCTTGCGTACAACTTTGATGACGTTGCCGCAATAGGGGACTCCGCTGCGAAGGTGGTTGATCTCTCGAAGTATGGCAATAATGGGACGATCTATGGGAACACGATTGCACTGTTTCATATGGATGAGAATACCGGCACACAAATTTACGATGAAAGTCGATTTTCAAACAACGGGACAATAAGCGGCGCGACTTGGGTTGCTGGCAAGAATGGGATTGGCCTGAGCTTTGACGGGGTGAACGATTATGTGGCATTGGCAAATAACCTTCCCAATTTGACGGATTTTGCGGTTGAGTTCTGGTTCACAAAATGCAATGCCGCAAGGGGGCATGCATTTTCGTCCGGTTCATCCAGCTCCAACAACCTGATGTTCGACTTCAACGATGGCGGTTATGGCGTTTGGGTGTATTGGATGAGCAACGGAGCGAAATACGTCCGGACGGCAACCACTTATAATGATGGAAATTGGCACCACCTTTTAGTCACGCGGAGCGGGTCCGCAGTAACGCTCTATATGGATGGCGTTTCAAAGGCAACCACTACTGATTCCACCGCCATCGTGGCTGGCAGCATCCGCATAGGTGACAACTATGGGAGCTATCCTTGGAACGGGTCGCTTGACGAGGTTGCAATCTTCAACCGCTCCCTTTCCACTTCCGAAGTCCTCGCCCACTACAACGCCGGGAAAGCCAAGCACGCGGACTGGACTCCGGATGGGAAGTGGAACTCGGCGATGACGTTTGACGGGGTTGACGATTATGTCCTGCCGCGTAATGATACTACATTGTATCCTACGAATTTCACCATCGCGTCTTGGGTGAATTTCTCCTCGCTTCCAACGTATGCTGGCGGCGTCTGTGAAGCCCGATACCCCATTTTCTCAAATTATGATTATGGTTATAATCTGGCAATCAGAAAAACTGGCGCTGCTGGCCTTAGCTACTATTCTACTGCCGGTTCAAGTAATTCCGTATCCTCTAACGCCCTTCTCCTTCCGAGCCAGTTCAATTATGTGGTGGTCACCAAGAATGGTGGCGACCTTTCAATCTACGTCAATGGCCAGCTTTCGGGCCAATCAAACTCCAGCCTCATCCCCGTATATTATGCGCTGGATGCCCTTCATGTACCCGAAGTCGGAAGGTTGTATTGCGGTGGCGGGCGTTATTATTTCAACGGCTCGATTGACGAACTCCGCATCTGGAACCGCTCGCTAACAGCATCCGAGATTTCACAGCACTATTATTCAAACTTGGCAAAGTACGCCCCCGACAAGTGGCTCTTCCAGTCGACCCCTGTTGTGAATTCAACTGGCGCTTACTCCTACTGGGCGCGGGTCAAGGATTCTGCTGGTGTTTCGAACACTACCGAGGTTCGCACGTTCAGCGTCGGAGTGCAGAACTGGATCAGTTTCCTTTCGCCCACACCTACAAGCAACTCGAACGCCCGGTACGGCAACATAACAATAAACGCAAGCATAGCCAACCTGTCGCTTTCAAAGATGGTTTTCAGCTGGAACCGCACCAACTACACTTACTTGGATAACTCGCTTGTCTTGGCTTACAACTTCGACGACAATTCGGCGGCAGGCGACACTGCCGGGCGGCAGGCGGATTACTCGAACTACGGCAACAACGGCACGATTTACGGCAATACAGTCGGGCTGTGGCACTTCGACGAGGCGGACGGCAACACCACTTTCGACGAGAGCAGGTTTGGAAACAACGGCGCGATTTACGGGAACACTATTGGGCTGTGGCACTTTGACGAGAACGCCGGAAGCACCACTGCGGATGAAAGCCGATTGGGGTACACTGGCACCATCACCGAAGCGACTTGGGTTAGCGGCAAGTCCGGTTCGGCTTTGAATTTCAGCTCGACCAACGCAAAGGTGCAGACTGCTTCGCCAATTCTTACGGGGACGGGCGATTTTGCTGTGTCTGCCTGGATATACACTTATGGGAAATACGTGCAGTATATTTCTGGAAATTATGGTTCGGGAAACACTGGCGGTTTGGAGTTTTACCTTATTGCTAATAAGCTGGGGGTTTACATTGGGGGGTCTTCAAGCCAGTCATCCGTAATCCCAAACAACACCTGGACGCACGTTGCCGCAACACGCACTTCCGGCGTAATCCGGCTTTACAAGAACGGCGTACTTGACAGTTCGCTTACGACCCTTGCAAGCAGCATCGCCGGCAGCAGGAACTTCGCAATAGGCAACGGCCCAGACTACGCCAGCGAGCGGTTCAACGGGCTGATTGACGAGGCCGCGGTTTACAACCGTTCGCTCACTGCAGACGAGATTGCAGCGCAATTCTCTTCCGGCAAGGCCAAGCACGCCGACTGGGCTGTCGGAAAGAGTGGCACTGGGTTGCAGTTTGACGGGGTGGATGATTATGTCCGCATCGCGCCCAGTGCGAGTCTGGACATCAACCGCGATGTTACGTTTGGGGCGTGGGTTAAGCCTGCCGATTCGGCATACTCCCATTACAATACTATCCTGGCTAAACGGATTCCTAACGCAGGAAGTGCAAATTACGAGGTGTATATTCAAAAGACGACCGGCAAGTTCGGTTATTTCTCCGGCAGCGGCGAGCTGGCGTCGTCTTATGCGGTTCCTGCGAACGTTTGGACGTATTTGGTGGCTGTAGTGAATGCTAGTCACGTCTCGTACTATGCAAATGGCGCTTACATTGAGACGAAAGCGGGCGTTTTTGCGGCGACAAATTCCCAACCGCTTGTCATCGGGTACGCAAACAACGGCGACGAATTCTTCAACGGCACAATAGACGAAGTCATGATTGCCAACCGTTCCCTTTCCGCCTCCGAAGTCCTCTCACGCTACAACGCAGGAAAGGCCAAGCATGCCGACTGGGACCCCAACGGGAAGTGGAATAATGCGATGAAATTTGACGGGGTAAACGATTACGTGTCCATCCCAGACAGCCCAAGCGTTAGCCCGGCAACTCAGATGACCATGGCCGCATGGATTTATCCAACGAGTTACCATGAAACAGTAAGTTCAATCATTGCAAAAGACGACTGGTCCAGTAACCAACGTAGTTACGACTTGAGTGCGGTTTATACCAACGGGTCAATAAGGGCATTGATCAGCCATAACGGTTCCAATGGTGTGGGTGCAATCCATCGCGACACCACAACCGCGCCGCTGGTGTTGAACGCGTGGAATTATGTGGCTGCGACTTTTGACGGTACGCTTCTGAGAATTTACGCAAATGGCATTGAACAGCCAACGTTTAATCCCAGCCCAAGTTATGGCACGGATCCCGGAGCCATTTTCGACAGCAACATATCACTCTACGTTGGAAAGTCATCAATGAATAATTACGAATTCAACGGCTCCATCGACGAGGTCCGCATCTGGAACCGCGCGCTTTCCGCTGACGAAATCCAGCAGCAGTATTATTCCAACCTTGCAAAGGTCTCGCCCGACAGCTGGATTTTCACGTCAAGCCAGAACATCACGCCAACAGGCTCAAGCCCAATCCCATACTACCTGTGGGTGCGGGACGACCGGACTTGGGGCGCAAACTCAAGCGAGGCAAGGGTAATCAACAGGCAGTAGGTAATGATTGGGCTTATGGACTCGAAGCTTTTGCAACGTGTGCGCAAAAAGTCGCGCGGCCAGTCGCTGTCCGAGTTCATGATACTCCTTTCGGTGATGGTGCTGTACATACTCGCGTTCATGATGATTTACGGCGGCCAGCAGAGCAACCAGTTCTACTTCATCGAGTCCCTCCTTGGAAAGACCGTCGGCGAGTCGGTCGCCCTTGGGGCGAGCGCAGCGTACATAGCAGGCAACGGCTCGGCTGTTGACGTGCGCATAGCAAGCGTGGAGGGCGACGTATCCGTCCGGGGCAACTCCGTGCTTGTCACCCTTGAGGACCGGGTCGTGCACTCGCCAATAATCTGCTCGCAAGTCAATGGCGATTTTTCATCCGGTTTGAGGACTGCAAGGAATTATTATGGCAACATCACCGTCGGATAGGCGCAGCAGCCGGGCAAGGAGCCGCGGCCAGGTGTGGATAATCGACGCAATGGTATCCGGGACGTTCATCACCCTGCTTTTGTTTATGATGCTCGGCACGCAAGAGCAGCTGTCCAACAAGTACGTGGAGGCGGACTCCGAGATTACCTTCTCAAACGCACTCCTCATGGCGTCAGACGCGCTGGTGCTCACACCCGGGCGGCCTGCAAATTGGGACTTGCTACCCGTCAACTCCACCACTTTGGAGTCGGTTGGCATCGCGTCTTCCCCCAACGTAATCAGCACGGCCAAGGCATTGCGGCTGCAGGAGTTCAATACCACGAACTACACGGACATCAAGACCGTAATGGGCCTTGGCGCGGTCAACACGTCGATTGAGATACTCCTGTTGGGCGACTCGGTGCCGCTGTATTCTTTCGGGATGAAGCCGGGAAACTCCACGCGTTCAACAGTGTTCGAGCGGATTGCGATGCTTGACGACGGCAGGCAAGTCATCCTGCGGCTTGAGGTGGGATGATGAAAAGGGGATTCATCTTCACAGTTGATGCGCTAGTAGCATTCGGCTTGGCACTTGCGGTGCTTGGCCTGGTGATACCGTTCTACGACACCACCAGCATGCCCAACCACGAGCAGCTGCACGTGCAGCGCTACGCAGCGGACCTCCTTTCAACCATGCAAAAGACCGGCCAGGCGCGGATGGCGATTGCAGGAGACGACGCTTCGATAGTAAGCACGCTTGCAATGACTGGCTCCGGGAAGTGCTTCGTGTTCAAGGCAGTCAATGCAGCCACTTCCGCAATAGTCATCGCCGTGCCAAAGCCCGGTTGCGGCGGCAAGCCGATAACCATATCCTCGGCTGTTTCAAACGAGTATTACAACGGCGGCTTTTACCGCCTTGAGCTTACAGGTTGGATAGAATGATGTACATGCGCAAAAGGGGTTGTTTCAAGAGGGGCTTTGTCGCCACGTTCGTGACGTGCGCGCTGGCCACGCTCATATTGATGCTCATCGCGTTCTCGCAGCCTTCCCTTAACCTCCGCGACCGCTACCTTGCGGACTACTCCGGCTCGGCTGCTGTTCGCCAGCTTTTTGACAACACCGCAACCCAAGTCGGCGCGATTGCGGGCGTGAACTCGTCTTTTTCCCCCCAATCCGACGGCAACGTGACCGCGTCGTTTTCAACCGCAATCCTTTCTTCAAACCGCAGCGCGACGCTTGCGAACTACTCTTCCTACCTTCAGGCCGCGTTCTCGCAGGCCGCATCAGCAGTAATAGTCCCGTCATTTGGCGCAATAACCGGCGACCGGTTCGACTTGATGTCCAACACCACTGATTTTTTTGTGGACTATGGTTACCGTTCTATAGGCTTCGAGCCGTCGCCCGGCTCCACAAGCACCCGCTTTTCAAACCTCTCGATTGCGCTTTCCATTTCCGAGCCGCTAAACGGGTCCACGCCCTGGGCTTATGACGGCGCTGGCGACGTAAACGTCACCATTTCAATAACGTCCGCAAATGGCACGACCGTATCCAACGGCCGAATGTCCTCCTCGTCTCCCCACTATTACCTGCTTAACATCTCAACTGGCTCGGGCGGCGGGGAGAACGTTGCGGTTTATTTCGGGAACTCCGGCGCAAAGAGTGGGGTAATGTGGGTCAACAGCACGGGCGTGCCCGGCACGTTCAATGCGACCGTCACGATGCCTTACGCCCTCTCTTCGCTGTGGTACTACAACGCCTCGCTGAACATTACCAAGGGCGCAATCGCGCGCGACTCCAAGCTCCTAGTCTGGGAGGGCGGATAAAAATTCGGTTTTACTTGAATGACTCGTACCACTTTTCATATTCTTTGTGCGTGGCAAAGCAGTGTATTACAAAAAGCGTTTCCCCTTCAATGGAAAAGACAAGCCGCGCCTGCCTCGTCACGTCCTCAACGTGGTGTGGCACTCCAAAGCACAGGTGCCTCCTTGGCGGCATCTGCGACAGTTTTTCCAAATGGCTTTTGAAAAAGAGTTGAAGCTGGCGTTCAAGTGCAAGGAACTCCTTTCGCGCCGCAGGCTTGAACTCAACTTGCATTTTACAGCCCTGCCTCCTTCATCACTTTTGCCATCGGGATTGTCTTTTCCTTGCCCCTCCTTATTTCCTTCATCTCTTCCTCAACCGCCTTGTGCACAAGCAAGCCCTCGTCGGAGCGGATTTGCCGGTCGTATGCGACGAGCGCCTGGCGTATCACTTCCGTCTGGTTGCCTGCGTAGCCCCGTTCTATGATGCCGGTCATTATCCGCTCATAGGGTGTGCCTAGATTGACGTTCATAAGACCACCTATGCATATTGGATGCACATTGGATGTTATATTAGTTGTGCATTTGATATTCATAGCAGTCTGCCGCTAAGGTGGTGCAGGCAAATGTAGACAAGCGTTTCGGGACTTGATTTCCTCTGATTATTATAGCATTTTGGGCCACATATTCAACAAGGCGATTTTAATGGCAGAACTGATTACCGAACGCATCAACGTTCCCGAAGGCTGCAACATAATATTCGGACAGGCGCACTTCATACGCACCGCCGAGCACCTTTACTCCGCGCTTGTTGAGAGCGTGCCGGAAATCAAGTTCGGGCTTGCTTTTGCGGAGGCAAGCGGCGACTGCCTGGTTCGCACTGAAGGCACCGACGACAAGCTCAAGGAGGCCGCGGGCAGGGAGCTTGCAAAAATCAAGGCGGGGCACACTTTCCTGATTGTGCTTTCCAACGCGTTCCCAATCAACGTGCTAAATGCGGTAAAGCAGACCGCAGAAGTTGCAAACGTTTTTTGCGCAACCGCAAACCCAGTCGAGGTAATCCTCGCGCAAACAAGCCAGGGCCGGGCGGTGCTTGGGGTGGTGGACGGCTCGTCCAACAATGGCATAGAGCAGCCCGCCGATGCGGCTAAAAGGCGCGAGTTCCTCAAGATTATCGGCTACACGCCAAAGTAATGCTCCAATTAACCCAATAGGTTGAAATCCAGAATGTCCAACTTTGCACTGACTTGGCAACAGGTCCACATACTTGAAAAAATCCCCTCTACTTCCCAGTCTGCCCGCGTACTTTCAGAGGAAGCCGGGATTGACTACAGTGCCTTCATGAGCGCGCTTTCTGCGTTATCCGAGCAGGGCTTGGTCGAAGTCTCAAAGTCCGAGCGCCAAGTCTATGAACTAACTGCGGAAGGCAAGGCGTACTTGGACAATGGCACGCCTGAACGCAGGCTCTACGCGGCAGTTGCAAAAGCCGGCGAGTCGGGACTTGAGGCAGCATATTCGTCAGCAGGGCTTGCGGACTCCGAAAAGGGAGTGGCTTTGCAGTGGGCAAAAAAGAACGGCTGGCTGAAAATCGGAAAGGGCGCCTCCGGGCTTCCTGTTTTCCAGGCTGCAACAGCGCCCGACGCGAACTCGCTTTCAAAGACCGAAAAAATCCTAGAATCAATCTCAAAGGGCGCGTGCGAGAGCATTCCCGTTTCAGACCTTTCACTCATACTGTCGCGCAAGCTTGCGACCGAGCGAACCGAAAAGGAATTTTCAGTCAACGCGACCTCTGCAGCCCCCAAGGCAATCGAGCTTTCCAAAAAGCAGCTTGCAAACGTAATCTCCGCAGTCACCCCGGAGTCCATCCGCACCAAGGCTTGGAAAAAGCCCGGGGTGGAGTTTGAAAAGTACGACCCGCTTGCAGCGTCGCCGGTGCAGTACATTGGCAAGAAGCAGCCCCTGCGCTCGTTCATTGATGAGATTAGGCAGATTTTCCTTGAGATGGGCTTTACTGAAATCAAGGGCCCGGTTGTCGAGGCTGCATTCTGGAATTTTGACGCGCTCTACGTGCCGCAGGACCACCCCGGACGCGAGCTGCAGGACACTTTCTACATAAAGAACCCCGGAAAGTCCACAATCGATTCGGGCGCGGACGCAAATTTCGTCCAGCAAGTGAAGGCAGTGCACGAAAATGGTGGGAACACCGGCTCAACTGGCTGGGGCTATTCGTGGGACGAGGAAGTTGCAAAGAAGAATGTGCTGCGCACGCACACAACCGCCGCGACTTGCAGGCACCTTGTGAAGGCTGCAAGCGAAAAAAAGTTCCCCGTGAAAGTCTTTTGCATCGACCGCGTGTACCGCAACGAGGCGATTGACTACAAGCACTTGGCTGAGTTCCACCAAGTCGAGGGAATCATAATCGACGACAACTGCACTTTCCAAGACCTCATCGGGATGCTGCGCATATTCTACACCAAGCTTGGATTCACTGACATCCGCATCACGCCCTCATTTTTCCCCTACACTGAGCCTTCAGCGCAAGTCGAGGTGTTTGACCCCGTGCGAAAAGAGTGGCTGGAGCTTGGCGGCTGTGGGATGTTCCGGCCCGAAGTCACGCGCCCTCTGGGCATTACCGGCAACGTCGCAGCTTGGGGCCAGGGGCTTGAACGGCTGATGATGTCGCGCGAGAAGCTTTCAGACATACGCACGCTTTACCGCAACGACTTGGATTGGATTAGGAAGGAAAGAAAGCAGTAGCATAAGCCGCCGCTCTTTTCATCTTTTTTCAATTCGGTTTTTCTCCTTTTGTATAATTTATATATTCCTCAGTCGTTACCCCCTCATGTCCCAAGGGCGCCCCATTTATATGCCCCTGCGGCACAGATGGTGATTTTGGTGGACGTCGGGTATAAGTCGGTATTCCTGTTTTTCTCATTGTTTTGCGCGACCCTGCTTTCAGGCTGCGTGACAAATTCAGAGGGCGGCACTGACGTGACTGCATTCGCACAGTCGCTTCCACAGGTAAAAGAGTTTCTTGCCCAGTATCCAACTGCCAAGATTGTAGTTACCTTGTGGGATTCCACAACAGTTGAAAAGAACATCGTGTCAATCCGCGCTGATTGTGGGGAACAGTTTGCAGTAGGGGACTATTACAAGGTAGCCATTACTGACCCGTCATTTTCGCTTGTAGTATGGCTTGACAAATCAACCCAGAACGTAATGTGTGCAATAAAGGGCCCGACCGGCGTTGCAGCAGCAAGCGTCACGCCAGCGCAACCCGTAGAATCCACGGCCACCCCAAAATCAAGCGCGGTGCCTTCCGTCGGCCTGCCGCCGATGCCGCCTGAGCCGACTCCGGCTGTAACTGGTTCGCCTGAGATGCCTCCGCTTCCGCCCCAAGAAGAGCTGACTTACGAAGAGTATAATTGCACAAAGAACGGCGGGCACTGGAACGCGTGCGCCTCTCCGTGCGAAGGAAGGGAAGACACGGCGTGCATCCAGATGTGCGTTGCAAGGTGCGAGTATGGCAACAGCTCGGAAATCCAGAAACCGCCTGTGTCCTGCATTGGCGCAGGCCAGGGTGTCCCTGTAATTCCGGATGTGCCGAAATGCTGCGAGGGGCTGGTGCTCAACCAGAGTTCAGGGGCCCGCGGTGCGGATGGGGTACTGGGCTACTGCACTTATCCCGTGTCGCCTGTTGCAGATGGCTGCAAGTGGGTTGCCATCGAGTGCTCGCACTTTGGCGGCGTTTGGACCGGCAAGCCCATCGAGTGCAACAAAGCAAACGAGGGCAAGGTTGGAATCGGCCCGGGCGGCGCCATTGGTGGTGCGGTTGTTCCCGAAGCGTACACTTCAGAAAAGTGGGGTACCTGCTTCACGCCCCGCGCGATGTGCTACTGCGGCAACGTCGCAATTCCCACACCAGTCCCGTCGGCGACTCCGACCGTCATCGCGTGCCCGCAATGGTCCCTTCCTTCGCCTAACTGGTGCGGCAACGGCACGATAGTCAAGTCCGAGCCTGACGAGTACGGGTGCGCACAGCCGCCCAAGTGCGTTGCAAACGCCTCCGTAGAGCAGGTGGTGGGCGGGCCGTGCTACTACCAAGCTTACAACGGCACCTGCAAAGTGACAGGACTTACCGACACTGAAGTCCGGTTCTGGTTCACGTCGCAGGACCCTGCGGCCGCGCAGTCTGGTGGCTTCAACCTGTCGGCAACCGAAAAGACCGACGCGATATCTTATTTTGCACCAAACGCCACCAAGGCGTCCGCTCTGAAGGTCAACGGCACGTATTCCTGCACCGCCAGCGTGGAGACGCAGGGCACGTGCACGCCGATAATATTCCGCCTGTCGTAAGCTTGGCGGTTTTCGCCTCTTTTTCTTCTTTTTTTGCCCTGCGTCGGGTTTAATAGTTTTGTTAACAATCGTTACTATATGAACCCGCCCTGCATCGCCGCGGTATGGTACCTCATCCCCGCAGTCAGCGCGGGCCTTGCAAAGCGGCTTGCAAAGGAAGGGCTTTCGCAGAGCCAGATTGCGGCAAAGTTAGGCATTACGCGTGCGGCGGTCTCGCAGTACATTTCAGGAAAGCGCGGCACCGAGCTTACGCTTGGGAAAAAGTCGAAAAAGGCCCTCGATACCCTTGCAAAAAAGCTTGCAAAGCCAGGTTCTGGCGCAAACGATGATGCGGTGCTTTCGCTTGCGATGTGCGAAATATGCGCTATAGCGCGCAAGGAAAAAGTTCTGTGCGGCCTTCACCGAAAGGCCGGCGCGGACAAGGGCTGTAAAATATGCTGTGGTGCAACGTGCAAATGACTAGGATGGACGTCTATCTGGACAATTCTGCAACAACAAGGGTTGACCCGCTGGTGGTAGAGGCGATGCTTCCCTACTTTACCGAGAGGTTCGGCAATCCGTCTTCAATTCATTCCAAGGGCGTGGAAGCAAGGGATGCTGTTGAGGTGGCGCGAAAGCAAGTAGCCAAGCTCATCAACGCAAAGCCGTCCGAAATCGTATTCACAAGCGGCGGGACGGAGGGCGACAACCTCGCAATATTGGGTGGAGCAAGGGCGATGAATGCCGCGGATTCCTCAAGGAACGTGGTAGTGTGCTCAAACGTGGAGCACCCCGCAGTGCTGAATACCTGCAAGGACTTGGCAGGCTCCGGCTTTTCATTTTCTGAAGCCAAGGTGAACCCCTCTGGCATCCTTGAGCTTTCCGAGGCGCAGTCGCACGTCTCAAGCAAGACTGCGCTTGCAAGCATAATGCTTGCAAACAACGAAGTCGGCACCATCCAGCCCGTCACTGCAGTTGCGAAGCTTTGCCACGAAAACGGCGTGCTGATGCACACTGATGCAGTCCAGGCAGTTGGAAAGATTCCAATTGACGTAAAGGAGCTTGACGTAGACTTGCTTTCGCTTGCATCGCACAAGTTCCACGGACCAAAGGGAGTCGGCGCGCTCTACATCCGCGATGGTGTGAAAATCAAGCCCATCTTTGGGGGTGGCGGCCACGAGCGCGGATTGCGTTCGGGCACCGAGAACGTTCCGGGCATAGTGGGCTTGGGAATGGCTGCGCAAATCGCGGCCCAAAACCTTCCAAAAGACATCGAAAAGATGGGCAAGCTGCGCGACAGGCTCATCGACGGCCTGTCCGGGCTTTCGCGTGCTTTCCTAAACGGCGACCGCAACCAGAGGCTCCCAAACAATGTGAACTACCGCTTCCTTGGAGTCGAAGGCGAGGCGCTCATCACCTTGCTTGACGAGGACGGCATCTGCGCCTCAACAGGTTCGGCGTGCTCTTCAAAGAAGCTGCGGGCGTCGCACGTGCTCACCGCGCTGGGGCTTGAGGACTGGCAAGCGCACGGCTCGCTCCGGCTTACGCTTTCGCGTTTTTCCACAAAAGAAGAAATTGATTACGCTTTAGAAAAAATACCGCAAGCAGTCAACACCCTGCGCAGGATGTCACCGGTGTGGGCAAAGCTTGAGCGGGGAGAAAAAATCGAGGATGTCAAAAATGGCCACGTACACTGAAAAAGTAATGGAACACTTCAAGAACCCAAAGAACATGGGCGAAATGGCGGATGCCGACGGCAAGGGCGAAGTGGGAAATCCCTCCTGCGGCGACGTCATGACTGTCTACATAAAAGTCAAGGACAACCGCATTTCCGACATATCATTCCAGACTTTCGGCTGCGTTGCTGCAGTGGCGACCAGTTCGATGGTCACTGAGCTTGCACGAGGAAAGACTTTGGACGAGGGGATGAAGCTGACTCGTGCCGACGTGGCTGAGTCGCTGGGCGGGCTTCCCCCAATCAAGATGCACTGCTCCAACCTCGCAGCCGATGCCTTACACGCGGCAATCGAGGACTATCGCAAGAAAAAAGGCCCTGCCTGAACGCCTGCATTTATATTTTTTCAGTTCACTTTTGCGAAACTATTTATTCGCAGTGCTCGTAACACGTAATCCAATGAATTTAGCGATAGTTTTAGCCTGGTTAGCCCCGCTTATCTGTCTTGTTTCAGCAGTAAGCGACCAGGAGCAGTCGATTGGCGTGGAAGCTACCGAAGTGCCGGTCCTAGTCGAAGTGACTGGCGACCTGCGGTTCGTCCCGTTCGTCCCTAAGGTGGAAAACCGCGCCAACATCTCGGTAAGCCTGGCAGTGCCAGCGTCCGCCCTGTCCCACCTTTCGGCTGGAAACCTCACAGTGTACTTGATGCTCAAGCCAAAGCGTGCGGATTCGCAGCTTTACTTTGCCCCAAACCCGCAGGCAAAGGAGCACTACCTCACGCTCAACTGCACCGTGGTGGGTGGCGCGTGCGCGCCAGGCTCGGTGACCAGCCGCACCATAGGCGTGTACTTCAACGCGCCAACCGAGGCGTCCCTTGCAGGTGACGAAGTGATCGTCCACGCAAGCCTTTCGCCGCTGATTGCTGAGCAATCGTCAAGCCAAGGCGAGTTCTCAGTTGACCCTGCCGCGTACAGCCGCGCGGTTGCCCTGTGGGAGCAGGCAAGCAACCCCCCTCAGGCGTCGCAGGCAGCGGCGGTAGTGCAGACGTTTACCGTCAAGATGCAGGACTCAAGCCAAAATCGTGTCAGCGCCGCAGAAAGCCAAGGGTCCAACTCCGGGCCGGGCGGGCTTGCGGCCTCCCCAAACCAAAGCGCATCCTATGCTTCCGGCCGGCTGTTGTCCTACTCCGCATCCGGGCAGCACCAAGAAAGCGGGAACGTCTCAGTGCAAGCCTCCGAGCCAGTTGCTGCGTTTTCGGGCCTGTACATCCTGCGGCCGGAGCCCACGATTGCAAACTTCCTGTTTCTTGCCTGTGTTTTCCTTGCCGTGCTTAAGGCTGATGACTTGGTGCGGCTGTTGCGCAATGCTTTGGCGCGCCTCAAGTGAGCAGTGGAAGTGCGGTTTGGGGATTATATTGGTTTGCGGCGTTATTGAATTATATGCAACCACCACGGGCAATCATTTCGTTGCTCCTCGTATTCTTCCTTGCGTCCAGCGCACAGGCCGCCACACAGTCCGTGGAAATCCCCGGGGTTTTTACCAACGCGCCGGCACTAGTCGAGGTGCGCGGCAACCTTGATTTCCCGTACTTCGTACCTGACGTTGAGAACCGCGCCAACATAACCGTTGGCCTTGCGCTTTCCAAAATGTCAATATCCGCAATAGCGTCAGGCAACCTCACGGTTTACGTGCTAGTAACGCCCAAGCGCAACGACTCCCTCCTCTACTTTGGCGGCAACCCCGGCGCAAAATCCTATTACCTGACGCTCAACTGCACGGTGGTTAACGGCGCGTGCGCTTTCGGCTCGGTGACTGAACGCACGATCGGAGTCTATTTCAAAGCCCTATCCAGCGCGCCGCTTGCAGGCGACGGCGTGGTGATGCTTGCAAGCGTAAGCCCGATAATATCAGAGCAGCTCAACGCAAGCGAGCTTGCACTCAACCAGACCGCCTACGACCAGATAAACGACTTGCAGGCGCGGATTTTGCAGTCCGCGTCCGGCATCTTTGGATTGGTGGGGCAGGCGGCCAACGCAACTACTGGCGTGCTTTCGGACATCTCAATAACCGTGTCCACAAACAACACGTCGGAGTCTTCGGGCTTGCCCGCAATAAACGATTCGTCCGACCCGTTATTGGTCGCGGCCGCCCAGGCTGCTGCGGATGCCCGGAAGAGCATCCTTGAGGGCGACTATGAAAAGGCGCGCGAGCTTTCAAACCAAAGCGAGTCGCTTCTAAAGCAGTACGCCCAGCAGCAGGCCGCAAAGAAGCAGTCCACAAGCGTGTCCGCAGGCGTGGGGTTATTCTTTGGCGCTCTTGCCAAGCCCGAACTCGTGGCGGCAATACTGGTCCTGTGCGTGGCCGGATACGCCGCATTCAAGTACAAAGACCGGCTTGGCGGCAAGAAGAAGGGCCGCGGCAGCAACGGGACTTTCGACTTCGACGGCCTCTGAATTTAGGCCCCCGCGGCTGGTTTTTATTCCTTGTCCGGCAAAATATCTTTCCCAATAACTAGTTTTTTCTGGGCCCATAGTCGAATGGTAAGACGCCTCGTTGACGTCGAGGAGACCCGCGGTCCGATTCCGCGTGGGCCCATTTTTTCTCATTTTCTTGTTACCGCAGCCATTGCCTTTTTGTACGCTATGGCCGCAACCATTCCTACAATTATGCTTACCAGAATGACTGCAAGGAAGGATGCTGTTGCGGGGATTCCTGCAAGCGCCACGGCGATTGAAAAGATTACTGTCGGGTGGACTAGGTAAATGAAAAGCGATGCCTTGCCCATTTCTTCCATAGCCCTGCATCCAGGGGCGGCCCACCTTCTTGCCGCGTGGTAAGCAGCTGCTATGATTATGAGGCAGGCAAGCGGGTAGAAGTAAAGGTAAACCGGGAATGCGTCGGTGTTTATCGCAAGCGCGGATGCAAGCAGGAACACCGCAAGCGACGCTCCAGCCACCTTTTGCGCTTTCTTTCCAAGCTCCACGTGCGACAAGTACATTCCAGCTGCAAAGAAGAACAGGTACCTTCCGCAGAAAGCAAGCGAAACCGGGTCGGCGTTCCAAGCAGTTGCCTGAGCTGCGTTGTCGTAAAGCTTGAAAAAAATCGAGATTCCCAGTGCGGCAAGAAGCATCACCCGCGAAGGCATCCTCTTTCTGGCATCCTGCAAAAGCGGGAACAGCAAGTAAAGCTGGATGATCATTGGGATGAAATAGAGTGCGCCGCCGTTGAGCCTGCCCAAGAGGACGTCAACGGAAAACTTTGCAGCATCAAAGCCGGTTGTTGCGACTGCAAGGGCAATTCCTGCAAGCAAACAAAAAATCGCGTAAGGCAAGACCACGCGCTTTACAAAGCTCTTGTAGTAGTCCGCGCCGGGGCTTACGTACCTTCTTGCAAGCAAATAGCCCGTGCTGAACAGGAACAGGGGAACTGCAAACCACAGGAAGTTGTTCGCCCACTGGAATTGCGGGAAGGCGGCTGTTGCGTGTATTGCTACTATTGCAATGATTGCAACTGCCTTGAGGAAGTCAAAGAACCCTATCCTTTCGCGGTCGTGGTCCCTGCCGGTGATTTCGTACCTTGAAAGGAGCTTGGTGTAAAGCGCGATGATTACCGCGCCCACCAGAAAGCCGGGGAGGAAGAACTGCAATTCGATGCCGGACATACACTATTGAGTGGCTGCAAGTTTAGAAAAACCGTTGCAAGGCGCAAACGGCGTTCAGATTTCCCGCACTTTCTTTTTCCTTATCGCGTTGGCCGTGCCTTTTCCGGAAAACCTTGCCGCCTGCTCGTCTGTCATAACTTGAGTAGGAAGCGTCTTGGTGACTATCACGCTTGGCTTGTGGGCGCACAATCCCGCATTCTCGGTCACTCTCTCAGCCAGCTGCCTTGCAAGCTGCTCGTGCTTGGGCAGTGCGTGGAACACTATGCTTGGGTCGAATTCCCTCACGCACGCGGTTACTACCGGCTTTTCATCCTTGTGGACCTCAATCAGGTTCTTGGGCTTCACTACCCGCGTCGGGTCCCTCCCCGTGATTTTAATCTCCTTCGGGTCCCGCACCCCGAAGCCTTTCGGGATGGAGTTTGCGAGCAGTTCCTTCAGTTCAAATGAGCGGCCGCCCGTGTCGGTCAGGCGTGTCCTAAGTTTTTGCACGTCCTTTGGAGGGAGTCTCAGTCTCTTAAGCTGCTGCACAGAAAACCACCGTTGAGCCATTGTGGCGGAGGCGATTTAAAAATCAACTTTTTGTTAACGGAAATGCGGTCTATTCCCGAATAAGAACCCTGTTTTTCAGAAGTCCATCATGGAACTCCGCTACCCGGACAGGGAGACTGTAATCCTCATCAACAAGCGCGTTGTCGGGCTGGAAGGCCAGACGCACTCCATCCAATCCTCCGCGCTTGACTACATCGACATTGCCGCATTCCGCTTCGAAGACGAGCCGGACTTCCGTCTGAAAGTCATAAAGAAAGCCGCCTACATCCTCGAACGCCTCTGCTGCGGCCACCCCTTCATAGATGGGAACAAGCGCACCTCTTTCCTCACGGTCGCTTGGTTCTTGCGCAGCAACCTCAACCTGGCCGAGCCATTCGTGGTCTTCGACTACCCGCACGCCGCCGAATTCATCTGCAAAGTCGCCCAAGGAAAGGCAAGTCAGCAGGAAATCCGCGATTGGCTCCAAGAACAGGTAGAAAAAGAGGAACGCGCACAATCAATTGATTCGGATGGAAAGCAAGGAAAAGGTGAAGAAAATGTACCCTAAGCCCATCATCTACGCGCCAAAGGAAGAAGTCCTCGCCGAAGTCGAGCGCATAATCGAAGCGAACCAAAAGCTGATGAAGAAACTGGCGAAGATGTAAAAGCGATTTGTCTATTTTATCCGCAGTATTCGCTTCTTGAACACTTTGCTGCGCACAGGGCTTTCGCGTGCACTTTTTATCCCAAACCTAATCGGGCCATTGAACCGTATGCTTCTGGAGGACGGCCTAGTCATCCTCTTGATGCGCCTCAGCATCTGCTCTTCGTTGGGCGCTTTCTTGTAGTCTTTGTACACCAATATTTTTTCAATCTCCTTCGGGTCCTTGTGGAAAAGCTCTGCAGGGGTAATTACGCCTGCTTTGATGTAGGGCAATACCCTTTCTGCGGTGTCGTAGCCGACCAAGTGTACCTTCATATTTTGATCTTTTTCTGTAGCTTTTTTGTAGGGCAACCAGCGTTGAAGTATTCCTTTGTCCTGTTCAAGATCCTTTAAAAACTGTTTCTCTTCTGATTTGGTTCCAATGTCTGTTTCTTTCTTGACCGAAATTTTTTCCAAGTATCGCGTTGGGCTAAATCGTTCATTGAGGTTTTCGAGCACCAGTGTTGCGTCCGATACTCTGCGGTATTCTTTAATCGCCGCACTCCTGTCTCCGTGGATTTTTGCCTTCTTTACGAACTTTAGGTAGTCGCGCCCGGTTTTTTCAATATCTTCAGGCGAGTAATACAGGCCATAAAGAAGTTGGTTGGAGTAATTGCGTAATGACCTTGCATAGCCCGTCTTACCTATCCCCGTTTTTTCAGACTCTAATAGACTGGCAAGGTGGCCAAAGAACTCCGTAGTGTAATCATTATCGCGGATTCCCATGGATTCCCGAAGGTAGTGTGTCAGTTCCTCAGCAATGGAAAGCCTTAGCGATGGCTTGTTTATTTCTTCTTCTCTGATTGTCCACTCGTCAAACAGCGGCCGATACGATGCAGCGGGTCCGGGGGAGCCTTTTCGAATGATTCGAAAGTTCATCTTAGGCAGTTCTTTCACATTGAAGTATTCCTTGAGGTTTTCTTGAACGCCGCGGATTGCTTCAGTTAGGATCTTTTTCCTCTTCTCATCCATCTCCTCAAGTTTTAATCTCTGTACGCTGTTGTATTCATCGAGGTTTTCCTTGGCTACGGCATCTAGCCATTCGGGCGAAACAGTTATTCCATTGGCGCTAGCATCGCTGGCTAATCTAGCCTTTATCGTTTCCAAGTCCGGCGCTTCGGTCATGAAATTCTTTTTCCGGTTGCAGTAATAATACCTTCCAACAGTCGAGTAAAGCTTACGCTAGTCCTTGAAAAATCAACTCTTTGTTAACGGAAACGCGGTCTATTTTTCATTAATAACCCCTGTTTTCAGTAGTCTTGTCGATGTGATATGGCTATTGACAACGCACTAGTGGTATTCCAAGACAAGAAAATCAGGCGGACTTGGCACGACAACGAATGGTATTACTCCGTCGTTGACATAGTCGAAGTCCTGACAGACAGCCCCAACCCAAGACAGTATTGGGGAAAGACCAAAAATCGGGAGTTTACTGCCCTTGAACTGTACCCAATTTGGGTACGGTTGAAATTGTCTGCCGAAGACGGAAAGCTGCGCATTACTGACTGCGTAAACACCAAGAACGCCTTCCGGCTCATACAATCCATCCCCTCAAGGAAAGCCGAGCCCTTCAAGCAGTGGCTCGCCCAGCTGGCGCAGGAACGGGTCGACGAGATACAAAACCCCGAGCTTGCGCAGGACCGGGCCAAGCGCTACTACGAACTCAAAGGCTACCCCAAAGCGTGGATAGACAAGCGGCTGCGCGGCATAGCCGTCCGCCAGGAGCTTACCGACGAGTGGAAAGGCCGCGGGGTTGCCGGAAAGGACTACGCAATCCTGACCGACGAAATCACCTTCTCAACATTTGGAAAGACCGTCAACGACTACAAGAAATTCAAGGGAATAAACTTAAGCAACCCCCTGCGCGACCACATGACCGACTGGGAACTCATACTCACCATGGTCGGCGAGAAAGCGACTACCGACATCACCGTCGCAAGGAACGCCCGCGGTTTTGACCAGTGCGAGGAATCCGCACACGACGGCGGCCAAATCGCGGCAAACACGCGAAAGGAACTCGAACAGAAGACGGGAAAGACGGTGGTGTCGTCGGGGAATTACATTGGGCTGAACGGAGGAAAGAAGGCGATTGAGGGGAAGAGGAACGCGGAGCGTCTTAAGGGAGGTTTAAACTGAAACTCGCGGTATTATCTGAGTTAGCATCTATTAGAGTTCGAAGCTACTCCGTGAAGGTGGTTCAATTGTCAAATGAATTGGGGTCTCTAAACGGAATACTAAAAACCCAAAGGCTGAGCAACGATGAACGGGTGGTTTTGGACGCCCTAATTAAACAGGTCACAAAAACACGCGACGAAGTTATTCGTTTATCCCATTTCTCTGCTCAACTAACGCGTCTTAACACATCCAACAGCAACGCACCTTTTTATGAATATAACAATTCGATGCTTGTAAAATACTGCCATCTCATGATTGGCAGGATTGACCTCATTCGTGAACACGATTATTTCGCTGCAATAGTAGTCGAACGTTCAATGTATGAGATAGTCCGATACTTACGGTATTTTTTCAAGAAACCTTCAGAAATAATCGAATACAAAAAGGACAATAGAAATCCAAAGTTTAGTATGAAGAAGGTTATCGATGCCTGTCTGACAAATGTTGTTGGAAGTGAGGGCGACTATGAACATTATTGTCTCCTATGCTCGCTTAATCATCCATCCTCAAAGGTGTTTCTAAATTTGACTGCGTCGGAAATCAGAGAAAGAAACAACGTCATCTTGATTAATTCAACCATCACGCCTTCTTTTGACAAAGATGGTTTATTGACGAATTTGGTTTCTTTGCTTCGAGATAACATGACTTTACTTGACATAGAATATCAAATTCTGAAAGTCTGTCCAACCTTCCAGCGTGACGATAAGTTGTTAGATGAGACTTACAAAATGCATGCTAATTATTCAAAGAAAGTATTCTGGGGTCAAGAAGGAGTAAAGTTACAATATGCTATGGAGAAGAAAAAACGAATCAAGGAATTATCTCGATCCTCATAGTACCTAATTTTATTTTTTAACCCATTCAATTGAGTTAGTGAAACTCGACGAAGACACAGCTATAGTCCAGGCGGTAATGACTGACCTACCTACTGGCGAGAAAACAATCCTGTCTGAGAAAAAGGATTCCAAATGTTTGTTCAAGCCGGTAATTCAGTACAAAAAGTATACTATCCAGTTACGTTTGGATTACACTCCCAAAGGACTTGATAATAGTAACAATCCAACGCTTGATGCAGACGTTTGGCAGGAACAAAACGGTAAAAAAATATTTTTCAAAGGTCAATGGCATCACACCCCTATTACTTTTGACGGCAACGTAAATCGATATGTCTATCAGTTTAATTTCAATGGTTTGAGTCTTGATTTGGCTGTAATCCAATCCGTTCGAAAATCAATCACTTGCAATATGGTGATTTCTGACAGCGTTGATGTCAAACTGATTAAGAAAAATCCCTAGCTTCCGAGGGAAAGAATTGGTAGCCGTTCCGTATTGGGCCTTGAAATAATACCTTTCTAATACGCCTTGACTGGGTTTCGAATCCAGCTTGTGAACCTCTGAAAAGGCTCCCGCTAACCCTTTCAAAATTCATTTTTTCATTCCGTCGTGTTTTCACTAAGCTGATTAAACTGAAGAATCAGTTTATCAGACTGGAATCTTTTACACGCCGTCATAGGAAGAAAAACCTTGTCTTGGAGAGTGGATTACTGCTTAGATTCCACCGATTGATGAATATGGCAACTTCATTCTTCACACTTGGCAAAGTCCAAATGTAGCTGCATTGTTTCGGTCAACGTGGCCGTTGACGCTCAATCGTGGAAATTACGACCTTTAGTAACGGTTAGCTCACGGCTCGCCGAAGCTTGCCGTTTACACTCCCGTCCTATCAATCCCGTCTGCTACGGGCGGTCTATGCTTACTCGTTTTGGGAAAGGCTTCGTCCTTAGATGCCTTCAGGGCTTATCCTTTAGCGCGTGGCTACCCTGCGATCCTTGTAAAGAACAGGTAAACTAGAGGCGCCGAAATCCCGTTCCTCTCGTACTTAGGATTCCTTCCCCTCAGTAAGCAATACACTCCTTGGAG